>Ga0207421_10002879_pt1 | contig 20972 bp, 20 predicted proteins | sample SodLakKL_010_SED_4_FD_187542 | JGI IMG/M metagenome (GOLD analysis project Ga0207421, IMG submission 187542) | Alkaline sediment microbial communities from Lake Tanatar, Kulunda Steppe, Russia - 8KL_010_SED (SPAdes) (version 2) | ecosystem: Environmental > Aquatic > Non-marine Saline and...
ATCTGGTGCAGACCCCCCCTGAAGATGTAGATGAGGTTATGCAGGCCGTAATGGCTAAAACAGAAAATGTTGAGGTGATAGGAGAGATTACGGATGATGACAGTGAAATATTTGAATACAGGGGAGAGACGGTAGCGCAGATACCCAACAGCCCATCAAAAGAGACTTTAGAAGAGCTCTCCGGGTAACCGGTCATAACTAAAAAGCGTAATTAAGAAAACGATTTATCGTTTTTCTTTATAAGCATGCTGCCTATGGGGACATCAAGGTGTTGCGCGATTACAGGGCATTTTGCGATAAGAAGAAAGAAGATGCGATTATCCGCATTCCCGCTGAGCGTTTCGAAATTACCCTGTCCCTTGGATATGATTAAGTCTGCGTCAGAGAAAATCTCTTTAAATTTTTTAGAACATTTCCTCAGCTCGGTGCCCGGAGCGCTGTCGCCGTTTGAGATTATCTCACAGAGCTTATCCATTCCGACTTCCAGGGCATCATTCATTGTCGCATCGTTAATAACGGGGAGTTCCCTTACAGCATATTTTATGTTAAGCTTCGGACATTTATCCTGAATCTCCCGGATTAAGAGTTTGTCGGCTACTATTTCTCCGGCGTTGTCCCCGATAAAAAGAAGATTTCTTGAGTTTTCCAGCCCTTCTTCGAGCTGCCGGAAATCATCCTGGACAGGCTCTGTTTTAAGTATGTCATTGATTTCTTTTGAGCCGTGGCTGTCTTTGCGTCTTCCCGTTCCGCTGTCTATCATATTTCCCCCGGCAGATATTTTGCAGGCCATGTAGAGAGAGTTTTTTCCTGATATAAGCTTTTTCATTTCTTTGTACATATCCATCATCTGCCTGTTGTCTTTTTTCTTAATCTGACAGTAGGGGTCTTCATTTCCGGTAATATTTTTTATTTCAGCGTAAACTTCCCTTGCAATGCTCGGCGGTGAAAGGCCCGCGTCAAGATTAAGAAGAATTTTCATTATTCTGTCAGCAGTTTTTCTGTGAATATGCGGATCGTCAGAAGATAATCTTGCGCACTCTATTGCCTGCTTCAGAAAGCACGGAAAACAATCCAAAAATGTTTTCATTTATATTGCCTCTCCTTGTTCTTCTATTTTCATGATGAGATTATTAGTCATTATCACAGGGTTTGTCAATTATTTTCCCATTAAAGCATAATCACTAAATTATTTATAACTTCCAGAAAGGGTCGGTATTTATCTCAGACTCAATTATCTCGACTTTAAGGTTCCTCTCTTTTATTTTTTTTCGCAGATAATCTGCCATCCCTGATATCATTATTTTTTCGCTTCCGTGGTGGCCGGCGTCGATTAGATTCATTCCCTTTTCTTCTGCCGCCTGGCCGGCATGATATGTTATGTCTCCGCTTATAAAAAGATCCGCCCCCCGGGATGCGGCGGACTCTATTAAATCCCTGCCGCTTCCGGCGCATAAAGCAACTTTTTTAATTTCACCCCCGGGGTCTCCGCTTATCTTGAGGTTGCTGATGTCTAAAACCTTTTTAATCTTTTCCGCATATTTTTTCAGCGTGGTTTTTTCTTCCAGGCTTCCGATTCTTCCGATTCCATATATCTCACCCTGGTTTTCCAGTGGGTATATGTCGTAGGCCACTTCTTCATAGGGATGGGCGTCGGACATTTTTTTGATTGTTTTATTTATATCTTTTTCATATACCACGGTCTCAAGCCTGTATTCTTTTACGGTATTTATCTCTCCTATGGAACCGGTGTGAGGGCTTGTTCCCTGTTGGGGTTTGAAGCTTCCTGTACCCCGGGCAAAAAAAGAACAGTGGCTGTAATTTCCTATCCATCCCGCCCCGGCCTCTCCAAGGGCCATCCTTACTTTATCAAGGGCATCTTCGGGAACGAAAACAACAATTTTTCTTAATTTATTCTTACCTGTATTTTTCAGTACCCGGGTATTTTTTACACCGAGTTTTTCCGCCAAAAGATCGTTAAGGCCCCCCTTGGCAATATCATAATTCGTATGAGCTGAATATATGGAGATATCTTCCTTGACCGCATTTTTTATAATCCACCCACCTGCGGTATCGTATCTTATAGATTTGATGCCGCTTAAAAATAAGGGGTGGTGTGTGATGATAAGGTCAGTGTCAATGGATACTGCTTCTTCCAGGACTTTTCTGTTAATATCCAGCGCTATCAATACTTTTTCTACATTCTTATTATAATCTCCGATTTGAAGACCGGCATTATCCCACTGAGTAGCCAGCTCACCGGGTGCCAGCTCTTCTACAAGCCCGGTTACCTCGTTTAATTTTATATCCATAATTGCCTCCTTGAAATAAAAAATTTTTATAAAACCGCTATAAACCCGTAATTAGACTATAATTTTTTCTGAGTGTTGTAAATATGAGGAAATTACATTCCAGGTTTCTTTTAGCGTAATAGCGAAATGGTATTGCAAGGAAACAGGGCTTTAATTTATTAATTATCATCTTAAACATAAAATATATTAAAATAATAAAAATTATTTGAATTATTAGTTTTTTCGTATTAGTATTATTTTAAGAGGGTATAGTGAATATAAATGTAACAACATGTTAAAAGTTCATCAATTCTGGTCATTTGAGAATAGCACATTTTCAAGAAGAAAAGCTAAGTGTTTTTATGATATGTCACTTAAAAGTAAGTTTGAAGGGTGTTATGAAAGATGGTCTAGTTGGACTATGCATAGGCGTTTGAAAAGAATAATAAAGGCTGCTTATACGATTAATGCATCCTGGAAAGTTTTCTTAATTTGGTGTGGAGGTAAATTATTCATTGGATTTATTGGTGTTCACAATAGTTCATTTGAGACATCTGACGAAAGATGCTTTAAACTACATTATATAAGATCAGAGCGATTATTTGCGAAGAAGAGGCAACGGATTTATGAAAAGTAAAGTAATAATTGTTTTTTTCCTTTTCATAATAGCATTTCAAAATCCAAATGCCTATGCGGATTTTGCTGGAGGGGAGGGTACTGAAAACTCTCCTTATGAGATTGAAAACTGGGAACATCTGAACAATGTCAGGGGTGAACTTGATGCCTATTATAAATTAATTGCAGATCTGGATGAGGGTACGCAGGGTTATGAAGAACATGCTGACGAGAATTCCAATGATGGAGCCGGCTGGGAGCCGATCGGTGATGAAGAAAGTGATTTTACAGGGTGTTTTGATGGACAGGGATATGAAATAAGGGGTTTATATATAAACAGAAAAAGTGAAGACGGCATAGGGCTTTTTGGAGTTATCGATGACGATGCTGAAGAAGAAATGAAGAGTTTTGAATTATTTAATGCTAAATAATAATAAAAGAGAAAAGAAGAATACTTTTAAAGTGAGGTTAAAAAAATTAATTAAGATATTTCATAAAATAAAAGTTCAAAATATTTTTGCCTTTTCTTTTTTTCAGTTGCTGCTGTTTACAAGTATACTTTTATTTTTTCATTTCGGGTTTGCCTTTGGAGAGCCGAACGGTTCGGAAGATAAGCCATGGGAAGTTTCCACTTATGAAGATTTAAAAAAAGTAGGAACCGGAGAAGACGGCTGGAATTTGGATGGTCATTATTTGCAAACTGACGATATATACGCTCCAACAGGAGAGGATCAGCATAATTTTGTGCCTATTGGAGATGGTAGTGAATTTACCGGTGTTTATGATGGGGATATATACAGGATTTATGATTTGTATATTGACAGGCCGGGAAGTGATTCTCAAGGTTTGTTTACTCATTGTGGAACGGGTGGAATAATCAGAAACGTCGGGCTGGTTAATGTAGATATAACGGGAAATAATAATACAGGCGGACTGATAGGGGGTACGATGGGGGGTGAGGATGGTATTGTCGAGAATTGTTTTGTCACAGGTTCAGTAACCGGGGACCAATATGTTGGAGGTTTAATTGGACTCAGTCGACCATATGTTTACGACAGTTATACCGATGTTGATGTTTGGGGCGGAAGCTATTCATCTCTGCAGACCAGCGAAATAGGGGGTTTTATTGGCTCCATGAACAGGGGTGAGGTATATCGCAGTTACAGTATGGGGGAAGTACTTCAAACCGAAGGGGAAAATGTCGGGGCTTTTGTAGGTAGCTGCGGAGGGGATGATACATTTAATAACTATTTTGACCGCGAAACTTCTGGTTATGATGACAGCGATATTAATGATGACGGAGCCGAACCTAAATACACTTCAGAAATGCAGGATATCAATACATTTCTTCCCGAATGGGACATTGTAGAAGAAGACAACCATGAAGACGAAACATGGGTTATTGAGGATGGAGAAGATTATCCGCGTCTGGGCTGGGAAATAACTGCCTTAGCTAAGGTTGAAACTGATTACGCCACTTCAGTTATGGAGACCTCTGCTTCTTTGCATGGAGAAGTTACCGATATAGGAGAAGAGCCGGTAGAAGCCTACTTTCAATACCGGGAGAGGGATACTGCTGAGTGGACTGACTCTGGTTCAACATCAATTTCAGAACCCAAAGTATATGACGAAACGATTTCTTTAGACCCGGAAACATTATATGAGTATCGGGCAGTGGTGGCTTTAGACGGAGATGTTCTGGATGAGGGAGAAATTTTCCTTCTTTCCACACGTTCCGAAAAAAGTTGGGAAACTGAAGAGGACTGGCAGGCAGCCATCGCACGAAACAATATAAATATTATAAACAATTCAATCGAACTGAGTGAAACTTTTGAAACCAGTGTTACGACATATAGTGAAACCAAAACTATTGTGGGTTCACCAAATGATTGGGAGACCTACTATGAAGAAACGGAAGTAAACGTAACAGGTATGGATGAAATGTATTTAAGTTATGAATATGAACTTGAGGGAGATCAACATGCTCAAGGGAATGCTGTTTCTGCGGTTAGGGTTCGGGTAGATGGCGAAATAAAACATTCCGACAGTACCACAGGAAGCAAAAGCAATACCTGGGATGAAAATAACATTATAGATGTCAGTGGAAAAGACTCTGTGCATATAGAGTTTCAGTATTATTCTGAATCTGACTGGAATGATTCTGAGACCACCATATACTGGGCTGCGTACGAATGGGCTTCATCACCTTTGGGTTACGAGTCATCCGGTTTTCTGGAAACCGATTTAAAATCCATGATTACCTCGCAGCCTGACCTTGACGGATTAGGATATGAATTAAACGACGGAACCATCACCGTAACCGTAACAGGCTCGCCCGGGCAGGTGGGAGAGGAAACACCGGACCCTGTTTCGCTTGACGGCGGCACCAGTTACTCTCTTGACTGGTCTGAAGACCATACGTATTTTGCACTTGAAATTGAAATGGAAACAGACGATGAGGAATTAACACCGGTTGTCAGTACAATAACCCTCTCCTCTGATGTGGAAGATCATCCGGAACCTCAAAATGTCAGCTTGACAGATGTTTTTATATCCAGCGCCACACTGAGCTGGGATAAAGAAGAGGAAGCCGATGGTTATGTTTTGAAGGCGTCCACTGATACTGATTTTTCAGTCTATCATTCCTCAAGCACCCAGGATATTGAGGTGACGACCCTTACTGTAAGCGGGCTTTCTGTCAACACTACATACCATTTCAGGGTAGGAAATCTGTTTGACGGAACCACAGAGTGGATGAGCGAACCTGACCATTTGTCTACCTCAACTCTTGCGGAAGCTCCCTCTTTGGTTGAACCTGCGTTTACGGATGTGACATGCAGCACCATAACCGTACACTGGGATGGGGGTGATAACCCTGAATGGACTCCCTACGTCTTAGAAAAGTCTACGGAGGAGTTTAACGGAGAAGTTATGAAATCTACCGAGACATATAGTGACTTTTTTACCTTTACCGGGCTTGAAGAGAAAACCACCTATTACTTCAGGGTTAAGGCGGTAAATAACGATGGTGTGGAGACTGATTATCTGCATATTGGCTCCACCGAGACCCTTAGCGCTGATGTGCCGCCGGCGGCTGTTGAGGAGATATGGACATCTACGGAGACCCTGACAGGCGGGGTGCGGCTATGGTGGGAGTCGCCGGGAGAAAACGAATGGGAGGGGACCCTGGGGACAGAGTCGGATCCGGCTGAGTTTCGGATTCAGCATTCCACCCGGTCCGATATTGAATGGGGGGACCATGAGACTTTTGATTTAAGTATATCCACATGGGGAGTAGATCCCTATGAGACGGTGAGCTCTACTGTGAGCTTATCTATGGAGACCACCTATTACTTCAGGCTGTGGACAGGGAACTCCCACGGGGAATGGTCTGATATATCCAAAGGGGCTACGGAGTGGGCAAGGATAGCCCCTGCCGCTGTAGAGGACCTTCAGGCCCAGGCTGAGGATGACGGTTCCGTAGATCTTTCATGGACTACGCCGGGTAATGACGGGGATGATAATGATATAGACGGTGGGAAGTATAAGATAAGGATGTCGACTGAAGCAGAAGTTGACTGGGAAAGCGACTGGGATGATAGTGAGGGGACATGGGGTGATTACAGCATAGAGATATCTACGGATATAACACCTGATGAGACGCATGGAATGAAGGTGGAGGGTTTGCGTGGAGGGGTCAGCTATTACTTTCATATATGGACCAGGGATTCGGATGAGGGGGCGAATTACCCGGGCAACTGGTCATATATATCAAACAGGGCTACTGAGACGGTTACGGAGGTGGTAAGCATTTCTATTTCAAAGGGGACTTATGATTTCGAAGAGGTGGTGCTTGACACTTCTGTGGTCTCTTCGCAAAGCATAGATATAGAAAACATGGGAAATGTATCCCTTGATTACGGTTTGAGAATATCAACCATAACGCTTCCCGATAACAGTTATTCTCTTTGGAAAGCCACGGATACCGCAAGCGGGCATGATTTGTTTATGATGTACGGGTTGTTTAACAGTGCTGATGTGTCTTACGATGAATTTTCTGTAGAAGACTGTATTACAGAAGAATTAACAAGCAGTACGGAGGAAATATTTGCCGGTGACCAGACAGGCTATGGTGTGGAAATGGGAGGGGTGAGGAGGCTTTGGCTGAGACTGGATATGCCGATTACACTGAGCAGAGCGAGGGAGCAGAGAATAAAGCTGAGAATTGAGGGGACGAAAGAGTAAAAAGGGAACAAATCTTTTCTAAACAGCGTCTAAGAATAAGATTATGGGTTTAAAACAAGAAAACTCCACAAAATTATATTGTATTCTCTGTAAATATGCAGTAGCTGCTATCTTAACAATTCTTAGTGTTTCTTTGACAGGCTTTACTAAGACAGCTGAATATAATATTGAAGGAAAGCAAGTTCATGCCGTTGAAAAGGAGATGCTGGTAAAGTTCAAGGAAGGAATTGAAGAAGATGAAAAAAAATCCATCCACAGGGAATTAGGAGGTCAGCGAAAAGACTTTATAAAAGGGATTGGGGTTGAATTAATAAAAATCCCGGGTGAGGGTTTTTTTGAGAAAATCTTAGACAAATACAATTCCAGCCAAAAGGTTGAGTATGCCGAAGCTAATATAATTTATTCAATTGTTTCATATAAGCTTCCGGATCAGTATGAAGATGTTTATGAAATGAAAAATAATCAGTGGGGGCTGGAAAGAATTAATTCCCATTACGGATGGGAAAAAGAAACCGGATTGGAAGAGACTGTAATAGCGATAATTGATTCCGGAATAGACTATGACCATCCTGACCTTGCTCCCAATATGTGGGTGGATCCGGAAAATGAAAGTCACGGATATGATTTTGTAAATGAGGATTATGACCCCATGGATGAACATGGCCACGGCACTGGTGTGGCAGGTGTTGCGGGAGCGGAATCCTCAGAAGACGGGATTGTCGGTGTCTGCTGGAAAAATAGTCTTATGGCTTTAAAAGTACTTGACGATGAAGGTGAAGGGAATTCAGGTGATTTGAGTTCGGCAATAATATATGCAGCTGATAAAGGAGCCCATGTCATAAACATAAGCCTTGGAGGTGATTACAGCAAAACGGTTGAAAACGCTGTTGATTATGCTTATGAAAAGGGAGTTTTCCTTGCTGCTGCAAGCGGCAACAGCGGTGAGGATTCAGTTACATACCCGGCGGCTCTTGATAATATTCTGGCGGTGGGAGCCAGTAATAGGGATGATGAAAGAGCGGATTTTTCAAATTACGGCGAATCTCTGGATGTTGTGGCTCCCGGGGTTGGTATACTCTCTACCGGGCTGGAAAAAGAACATGAAGAATTACACGGGACTTCCATGGCGGCCCCCTTTGTTTCGGGCCTTGCAGCTTTAATTGTTTCCCGTTATGAGAACTTGGGATTAGAGTGGTCTCCTCAAGAACTGAAAGAAATCATCAATTCAAACGCCCGGAGTCTAGGTGATCAGGGATGGGATGAGGAAACCGGTTATGGAATTGTTGATGCCGGGGAAACCTTAAGTTTTACCACAGAAAGAGATAGGCCCTTTGTTTCTACTTTGCAGGTTGTTGAAAAAGGGACTTCAACGGCTGAGTTGAAAGGAGATCTTGAAACCCTGGGTGAGTATGATAAGGTTGATGTTTATTTTCTGTACCGTCAAAGGGCTTCAGATACCTTTAAGGAGACCTCTAAAGTGGAAAAATCGCAGGCAGGAGTATTTTTGGAAGATATAGGCATGCTGAAAGCGGATACGGAGTACATATATAGAGCGGTGGCGGATTATTATTATGAAGGATCCGAAAAGGCAGTAAAGGGAAGTACTGTTAGCTTCTATACATATCAGAAGCCGCCGGTTAAGGTTGAAGAAGATGATCCTCAATATGAGGAATATGAACCGGAAGTAACAGAGACACAGGCCCTTATAAAGTGGAAGGGGGAAAGCTTGCACGAATACCTAATTAAGCGTAACGGAGTTTTTTTAGATACGGTAACTGCAAGCTCAATTGTTGAGTACCTGGATACTGGTTTAAGGCCTGATACAAAATACAGATATGAAGTTTTTTCGATTAATCAAGCGGGTGAATATGATGAAAACAATGGTATTTATATAGACATAAAAACGCTTCCGGAGAAAGAATATAAACCTGAGCGACGTTTTATAACTCCATCGAATTCACGGCTGGAATTCGGGCTGAAAGCAGAAGAGGTGCTGATAACTGATGTTAAAGGACGCAGGATTGCTTCTCTTAAGGGGTCGCCGGTAATCTTTGACGCAGAAACAGATGTAAGAGGAAGTTTAGAATCCGGTATATACATTTACAGAATTAAAACAATGGATGGTGAAGTACATTACGGCACAATAGTTGTAGCTAAATAAAAGTAAGAAAGGTAATTAAAGGAGTTCATTTATGAAGAGGGGCTATTTTTTGGTGTTTTTGGTAATCGGAGTTTTAGGGAGTTCTTCATTGAGTGCAGGTGTTGTTTCGGATGCAATAAATCAGTATCAAGCCGGAAATTACAGAGAGGCGGCGGAAATACTGGATGAGGTGGAAGAAAAGGGGGCGCGGGAATACTATTATGCGGGGCTTTTTTATTACAAGGCCGGAAATGTTAGAAAAGCTAGAAATAATTTTATGAAGTCCTATGTTCTTTCTCCGGAATCCAGATGGGGAAAAGCTTCTTATAAAAACTTTTCTGCTCTTATAGAGAAAAAAATGTTCTTTTCCTTTTCAAGTGACTTGCTTTACGATTCCAATGTGGCTTATATTCCTGATGCTCAACTTAAAGAAGATGATGGGTTTTATATGGATCTGGGGTTTACCTGGCTGTATAATATAAAGCCGCAGTTTAGTCTATATTATAGTTATAGGAGAGAACAGTATTTTGCGGATTTTGACAATTACGACACCCATAGGCTGAAAGCAACTTTTTATAAAGGCCCGCATGAGATATATGTATCCCCTGCGGTTTCAATGATTGATTTTTCAATGTTTTCCGGTTCTTTTTCAACAGGATTTGAGGGGAGTTTTTGTTCATTGGCCGGTACTTTTTCTGATTATGATCAAGAGTATGGCTATCTAAAAGGGAGTTTAATGGAAGCTTCCCTTTTTAAGGATTTTGCTAATGCACGCTTGAGTTATAACTTTTCAATGAAGAAGGCAGAAGACAGAGAGGGGAATTTTACTTATCAAAAAGCCAAAATCTCAGGCGAAGGCGATGATTTGGAATTTGAAAATGTAGAATCAGATAAAGAGTATTTTACTTCGTACAGTTATTCTCAGCATGGAATTGAAATATCAGGGTTTGCCAGGTTGAAAGAAAAATTAACGCTTAATTTATTTGTAGAAGCAGCATATCGGGAGTATTTAGATTCTGATGTTTGGTATAAAAGCACCTGGCTTGAAGATACTGATGGAAACAAGTGGTATTATTGGAGCGGCGAAAGTGACGAATGGGTGGAAGATTCCAGCCCTCCCGGAGAGAAAATTTCGGAGAAGAGAAGGGATGTAAGGATTAGAGGAGGATTCACAGTGAGAAGAAAGTTGGGTAGAAGTACAGAAATAAATATTAAAGCTTTATATAAGACAAATATTTCATCAATAGAAGCTGCGGAGAATGATTACAATTGGAGAGGAATAACAGCGGGCGCGGGGATAAATTACAGGTTCTAATATGAACAGAAAAGAAGATAAAAAAGAACTGGTTAAAAGAGCGCAGTCAGGTGACTGGAAGAGTTTTGAAGAGTTGGTAGATATATATAAAGATAAAGTATACAGCATAGCTTTAACCCTTACAAAAGACAGGATTGAAGCAGAAGAAGTATCGCACTTAGCTTTTTTAAAACTCTGGCGAAAGATAGGGAAGTTTAAGTTTAAATCCTCTTTTTCTACCTGGTTTTATCGGCTTACTCATAATACTTTTTATGATTATGTAAGAAAGAAGAAAAGAAAAAAGAAAAGTACTGTTGCGATAGATAAATTTTATTCTCTAAAGTCTAATTCAAACCCATATGATTCTGTTAAAGATGAGGAGGCCAGAGAGCTTATAAAAAAGGCCTTAAAGGAGGTTCCCGAGAAACTGCGAATGGTAGTGGTTTATTATGATCTTCAGGGCATGAGTTATAAGGAAATTTCTAAGGTAATCAGGCGCCCGATGGGCACTGTAAAATCAAGGTTATCCAGAGGCCGGGAAATACTCAAGCAGGAATTAGGGAACATAATGGGCTCTCAACACGTCTAAGTAGTGAAAGGAGATAAAAATGAAATGCAAAAATATAAAAAGATTAATCACGACATACTTTGATGAGGAAACCGACCAAAGAGAAAAAGAAAAGATAAATACACATGTTAAAGATTGTGAGTGCTGTAGAAGATATTTTAATGAAATGGAGGAACTGCTTAAAGATGTTAGAGAAGTTCCTGGTTCCAAAGCTCCGGAAAACTTTTTAAGTAGGCTCAGGGCAAAAGAGAGAACAACATACAGAAACCGTGTTTTTTGGCTGAAGCCGGCTCTTTCTTCAGCTGTTGCTTTAGCTGCTCTGGTTTTATTTTTATTTAATATAACAAGAAAGCCAGATCCTTCAATTCTTTACGTTAGCGAACCTCAACAATACAACTTTACCGGTTATAGACAGATAAACCACATAAGGGAGAATTCTCAAGGGTATGTGAAGATTAATATGAGAAGTGCTGAAGCTTTATCAGATGTAAACGTAAGAATAACTATGCCCGAAGGATTAGTTCTATCCAGTGGTGAAAAGAGTGCCGTTTGGAGTGGAGATCTCAAAGAAGGAGATAATATGCTCCTTTTAAAAGTACGCGGACGTTCCGGAGGGCATTGGAATATAAATGGTGTTTTGGAATATAAGGAATTAAAAAAAGAATTCAGCAGAGATGTTGAAGTTCTTTAGGAGGTGATTAAGATGTTAAGGTTAAAAAAATTCATTGTTCTTGTAGCAGTTTTTTCGATGGCGGTAATGTCTTCTTTGAGGGCAGAGCTTCCAGTCGAAATTGATGTGGATCTTCTTGCTGAGGGTATGAATGCGGAAACTGCAAGATCCCTGGTGAGCGAGACTGCTGATGAAGAAGGGCTATCGAATAGAGAGGGGCAAAAAGCTCTCTCTGTTCTTGAAAATCTTATTGAGGAAGATGTCCCTGTGGAAACAGCTTACGAGGCAGTGAATTCAGCGGTAAAGTCAGAGGATTCTTCAAAAGAGCTTTCTTCTCTTGGAGAAGATAATGCTGCTTATGGATTGAAGAAGAAAGCAGCCCGTGATGACGTTAAAGACAGCGCTGGCGGACTTAGCGCGGAAGAGGTGAATGCTGCGGTTGAAACCCTTGAGCGGCTTGTTGAAGAAGGAATGCCTGTTGAAAAAGCAAGGAATGTTGTAAAAGATGCGGTTGTAAGAGAACAGAAGGATAGACAATTAGGAGAGCAATTTCAAAAAGGAGAAGAAGGAAGGGACATCAAAGAAGACAAAATTCCGGACAGAGAAGACTTGGAGGAATTGCGCCAGGGTGAACGCGGTGAAAATATTCGCGAGAAGATAAAAGATAGAATAGAAGAAAAAAAAGAAGGACCTTCCGATAATTTGCCGATAGACCGTTAATTTTACGGTTAGTTTGAATGCTCAATCAGCGGTGTCCTGCCGCTGATTGAGCTTTTTATTTTTGTAAAAATACTTAAAAAACATTAAATATTTGATTTTTTAGTGGGTTTTAAATTAATATTAAGATGTAAGGATATGTGTATTATGAAAGGTGGGTTTTATGAATAAGGTTACAGGATTGATTTTCATAATGTTATTTCTTTTTGTTTCATATGCGATGGGGGATGAATTTCCCCGACGAGTCAGTTTCGGTGTCAGGGGGGGAGTTAACTTTTCTATATTTTCGGGGGAAGATGCGGAGCATGAGTTTTCTTATCCTAAAGATGAAAGTGGGATTATTGATCCTCAGAAGGAAACTCCCAGGCCCTCAGTAAGGTATATCGGCGGGGCTTATATAAATATACCGCTCAGCAGTATGTTTTCCCTTCAGCCGGAATTGTTATATTCACAGAAGGGCTCCAGATGGAAGATGTCTCATGATTCTGAAGTGCTCAAATGGAATGATGAAGAAGTGTATGATATAGACTATCTGGAGATACCGGTACTTTTTAAGCAGAAGGTTTCCGAGGACGGCTATGCTTATGCGGGGCCGCTTTTCGGTTTTGTTTTGAATGCGGAGTCCAGGAGAAACTGGGAGATTAAATATAGTATAGATGGGGAAGAGATAGTTGATGAGGGATCCACTACTGAGGATAGAACTGACGAATTAAGGGAGATGGATTTCGGGCTGGCTGCAGGCGGATGCTATGAGTTCGGGATGCTGGTTTTGGATGGGAGATTTACATACAGTTTGCTGTCAATAGAAGATTCAATATTTGATGAAGTGAGAAATTTTGCGCTTTCGGTTTCTGCCGGAATGAGGTTTTAGTTTATATTTAAAAAACCTGCCATAGTTAAAAAAAACATTTCTTGACAAACAAATAATAAAAGAATAAAATATAAGTAAAGTACTAATATATAGTGCATCTGTTATTGTAAGGGAGAATCAAAATGAAGAATGTATATTTAGACCATAATGCCACAACGGATATTCATCCGGAAGTAAAGAAGACCGTAATAAAAACACTGGAGAATTACGGCAATCCGTCTAGCATGCATGGATTGGGAAGAAAGGCGAGGGAGGCGGTAGAGGAGGCCCGAAAAAAGACAGCATCGTTTATAGGGGCCGGGGAGAAAGAGGTCTTTTTTACCGGGAGTGGCTCTGAGGCTAATAATACGGTATTGAATATTTTTTCCTGCGGGGCTTCAGGGTGTGATTCAAGAAGAAACGGAAGATCCGGTATTATTACGTCTGTAATAGAACACCCATGTATTCTGGAAACATCGAAGTGTTTAGAGGAAAGGGGCGTGCCGGTAAAATATCTTGATGTTGATAAATACGGTAAGGTAAGTAAAAAGCAGCTTGAAGATATGGTTGATGAGAATACTGCGCTTGTATCTATAATGACTGCCAATAATGAAACCGGAGTAGTTCAGGATATCTCTCCGCTGGCTGAGGTTGCCCACAGGGCAGGCGCTTACTTCCATACAGATGCGGTGCAGGCAGTAGGCAAAATGCCTGTCGATGTAAAAGAAATGGGGGTGGATTTTCTTACACTTTCCGGACATAAAATATATGCCCCCAAAGGGGTGGGAGCGCTTTATGTGAAAAAAGGGACACCTTTTTGTCCTTTGATAAGGGGGGGACACCAGGAAAAGGGGCGGAGGGCAGGTACGGAGAATACTCCGGGTATAGCTGCTTTGGGAAAGGCCTTTGAGATGAGGGAAAAAGAGATGGGGGCTGAGGCCTCCAGATTAAAGAAATTAAAAAAGATGTTTAAGAGTGAAATAAAGGAAAAAATATCGGACTGCAGTTTTAACGGGGATCTTCCCGATTCTCTTCCCAGCACGATTAATCTTTCAATTGCGGGGGTGGAAGGAGAGGCGCTTATGCTTTATCTTGACATGGAGGGTATTTCTGTTTCTACCGGTTCAGCCTGCGCTACCGGGTCGCTGAGTCCTTCTCATGTTCTGATATCGATGGGGCTCGGCGCGGAAATGGCGCATGGCTCCATACGGATAAGCATGGGCCGGAAAACTCAGCAGGAGGATATGGAGTATCTGCTACATGTGCTGCCCCGGGTTGTAAATAGATTAAGAGAGATGTCAGCCGTATATTTTAAGGAGACAACACATGAGTAACTGGGTATATTCAGATAAGGTTAAAGAACATTTTATGAACCCCCGTAATATTTATCGGGAAGAGGAAGAGTTTGATTATGACGGCAAGGGAATGGCGGGTAATATAAAATGCGGGGATCAGATGATGATGATGATAAAGGTGGATGATAAAGATACAATAACGGACTGCAGATGGAAGACATTTGGCTGCGCTTCAGCCATTGCAAGCACATCGGTTCTATCGGAGATGGTCAAGGGAATGAGCCTTGAAGAGGCCTCGCGTATTTCACCCAAGGAGATAATGGAGGAGCTGAAAGGATTGCCGGAAAACAAGGTGCACTGCTCTGTTTTAGGGGACAAGGCGCTTAGGGCGGCTATTGATGATTTTTATGTAAGGACGGGAAGGCCCGGCAAAGTAAAAACAGGGGCGGAAAAGGTGGTATGCCAGTGCATGAATGTGACTTCTGCCGATATAGAGCATGCGGTTTTAGAGGGAGCCCGGAATTATTATGAGCTGCAGGAGCATACAAAACTGGGAACTGTCTGCGGGCGGTGCAAGGAAGAGGCGGAAGTTCTGCTGAGGGAGTATAAAGAGAAGCATTTTGAAAGTGAGAATAAATAGCGGGAAAAAGCTGATAATGCCTGGGAGAGTGCTTGATGAGATTGAGAATTACAGCAGAGCTTTATACCCTGTAGAGGTATGCGGAATACTTTCAGGGAAAAAGGAAACTGTAAAAGGGTTCCACCCCGTAAGAAACATGGAAAACAGCAGTGAGAGTTACTTTATGGAACCGGAAGAACAGTATGAGGTTGATAGAAAGATAAAATTAAGCGGGGATGAGATGTTGGGTATTTTTCATTCTCATCCTGATTCTCCGCCGCGGCCTTCAGGGAGGGATATAGAAAAAGCTTTTTATAAGAATTGCTATTATGTTATTACCTCTCTTTGTGGGCCGGCGCCGGATACGAGGGCTTACAAAATAAATGATGAAAATGTAAGAGAGGTTGCTTTAATAAAAAGAGGTGACTGATAATTTATTTAAGGTCTTAGATATGTGTTCCGGAATTAAAAATGATAAGTCCTGCAGCGTTGAATAAAGAAATATACAGATTTGAGAGCGCGGGGTATAAAGACATAGTTCATGTGGAAAAGGCGGTGATTTGGGCTTTTAAGGTGACCTTTGTCACCGGAGAAAGCGGATCCGGTAAATCCACATTTATAAAGATGCTAAACAGGTTTGTGGTTGCTGATAGGGGAACTGTCTTTTTTAAGTCGCGGGATATTAAGGACATGGATCCCTTTAGGCTCAGAAGAGCCGCGGCAATGCTTCCTCAGGCACCGGTTTTATTCGGTGAGACAGTAAGGGACAACCTGATTGCCGGTGCAATCTTTTCGGAAAAAGACCTGCCCGATGATGAGAAGATGAAAGAGGCGCTTCAAATTGTAAAGTTGGATAAGGGCCTTAATGAAAACTCGGCAACCCTTTCGGGCGGTGAGATACAAAGGATATCTTTAGCCAGGATAATACTTCAGGATCCTGAAATTTTCATCCTTGATGAGCCTTCTTCATCACTGGACGGAAAGACTGAAAAGCATGTAATGGAGAATGTTATAGGTTATATTAAAGAAAAGAGGAAAACCGCGGTTATAGTTTCACATTCTTTGGAGATTGCTGAGAAATACTCTGATGAAATTCTGATGGTTAACGGAAGGGGGGTCTTTCATAAATGAACCAGGGTATAATTGATATAAGCCTACTGCAGGTTCTGTTTGCCTATGTTTTTATACTGCTGATAATTTGGTATATAAAGCTGAGAAAAATGGGGCGGGAGTGGGAGGTTGTGACTGCCACTGTAAGGATGACCCTTCAGCTTATAGCGGTCGGTTATGTTCTTTCCTATATATTTGAAAGGAGCTATCCTTTTCTTACGGTGATAGCAGTAATCCTGATGGAAATTTTTGCTGTTCATAATATTTTCCGGAGAGTCAAAACCCCCCTGTCAAAGAAAGTAAAAAAAATTATTGTAATTTCCATGGTTGGAGGGAATTTAGTCTCAATTATCTTTTTTCTTTTTGCGGTGATAAGGTTGTCGCCATGGTATGATCCAAGATACTTTATACCTATATCCGGGATGATAATCGGCAATTCCATGACGGGAATATCCCTGGGGGTGTTTAAAATGATTGAAGGGTTCAGAAGCCGCAGGGAAAAAATTGAGGCGGCCCTGATGCTTGGAGCCTTACCGGCAAAAGCGGCCGAAGATGTTGTAAACAGCGCTTTCGATGCCGCAATTTTGCCTGTGATTAATTCTATGGTGGGTATGGGAATAGTTTTTCTTCCGGGTATGATGACGGGGCAGATTCTGGCAGGAATTAATCCGGTTACAGCGATTAAATATCAGCTGGTTATTATGCTGGCTATAGCCGGAAGTGTTGCTATGACTGTTATACTCTTTATTCTTTTTTCCTTTAAAACATTTTTCAATAAAGACGGACAGCTGGCCTTGTGAATACTTTCAAAAATGTGTTGAGATGGAAATATGAAGAATGAGGGTTATGAATTTTTATTTGCATAATATATGAAAATATTTTAATATGTTCATGTGTTGTATGAATAAGTCATAAAGTATAAGTCCGGCTTAATTGGCGGCTTAGTTGGGAGGTGGAGATGAAAATAGAGAAGTTGGTTAAAATTATGTCAGCGCTGGCTAATGATACCAGGTTAAGGATTTTCGGACTCTTTTTAAAGAGAGAAATGTGTGTCTGTGAAGTAGAGGCGGCGCTCGGAATTGAGCAGTCAAGGATATCTCATGCATTAAGAATATTGAGGGAAGCCGGCCTGCTTGATGTAAAAAAAGAGGGAAAATGGAAAATATATTCTGTCAACCGGGATGTTATGGAGAGAGGATTTATGAAAAATCTTTCGAAAGAGATTGTGCTTCCGAAAAAAGACCTTGAGGGTTTAGACAGATGTATCAGGGAAGGGGTGCGGGAAAGCTGTAAGTAATGAAGAAGGAACTTATTAAATTTGCAGGAATGGCTTTAACATTTTTACTTGTTTTTTATATGCCTTTTTCCGATGTTGTTTCCGGCGGGCCCGTTTTGGAGGCACTGCTGCTTCTTCAGGAATATGCCAGAGAGCATGTGCTTTTATGTCTGCTGCCCGCTTTTTTTATAGCTGGCGCAATATCCGTGTTTATAGACAAGCAGGCTGTTCTTAAATATTTCGGGGCTAAGGCTAAAAAAATAATTTCTTATCCTGTAGCCGCCGTTTCCGGTACGGTCCTTGCGGTTTGCTCCTGTACCGTGCTTCCAATATTTTCGGGCATCTATAAAATGGGTGCGGGACTTGGCCCTGCTTCCGCATTTTTGTATTCCGGGCCTGCAATAAATGCGATGGCAATAATTTTGACGGCGCAGGTGCTGGGGCTGAAGCTTGGTGTTGCCAGAATTGCGGGGGCGGTTATCTTTTCTGTGGTGATAGGGCTTTTTATGCATTTTTTATTTATTGGCGATGAGAGAAAGAGGGTTCCCCCGGAGTCTTATGAAGAAGATGATTTAGGGCAAAGAGGCATTTTAAAAAACATTTTAGTTGTTGTTCTCCTTTTGGGCATCCTTATAACTGCCAATATAAATGGCGCGGGGATGGTCGCTGTATTTTTGTCGCTTATGCTTGTGGCAGCTCTGATCAGGTGGTTCAAAAAAAAGTATATCATTGAATGGCTGAATTCCACCTGGCATTTTGCAAAACAGATATTTCCTCTTCTTTTTGCAGGTGTGGCTGTTGCCGGGCTGCTTCTGGGCAGGGCAGGACATGAAGGTTTAATTCCCTCTGTGTGGATTGAAGGGCTTGTCGGCGGAAGCTCACCGGGTGCAAATATTTTTGCTTCCGTGGTGGGTGCTTTTATGTATTTTGCCACTTTAACTGAGGTTCCGATTCTTGAAGGGCTCATAGGCTCCGGTATGGGAAGCGGTCCGGCCCTGGCTCTTCTTTTGGCCGGGCCTGCGTTAAGTCTGCCCAACATGCTTGTGATAAGCAGTGTTATCGGGATAAAAAAAACGCTGGCATATATATTTTTGGTTATTGTGATGTCATCGGTTAGCGGAATGATTTTTGGTTTTTTCGTATGAAAAAAACAGGGAGGTGAAGACATGAAAATAGAAATACTCGGAACGGGTTGTCCAAAATGTAAAAAACTTTATAAGAATACTGAGAAAGCGGTTAATGATATGGGATTGGAAGCCGAAGTGAAGAAGGTAAAAAAGATGAAAGATATCATGAAATATGGAGTAATGATTACGCCCGCTTTGGTAATTGACGGTGACGTGAAACTCTCCGGCAAAGTGCCGGCAGTGGAAGAAATGAAAGGAATTATAAAAAAGAATGGATAAAAAAAAGGTGTTGTTTATTTGTGTTCATAACAGCGCGAGGAGTCAGATGGCACAGGCTTTTTTAAACAGCTTCGGAGGGGACTGGTTTACCGCAGAAAGCGCGGGGTTGAAACCCGGAAAAATAAATCCAGTTGCCGCAGATGCGATGATGGAAGAGGGTATTGATATATCTGAAAATGAAACAAACGATGTCATGGATTTTTACAGGCAGGGGCGAGGGTATGATTATGTGATAACAGTTTGTGATGGCGCGGATAAGGAAAACTGCCCTGTTTTTCCCGGCGGAGGAAAAAGAATGCACTGGCCTTTTAAAGACCCGTCCGGGCTGTCCGGTGATTATCCAAATAAGCTGGAAAAGACAAGGCTAATAAGAGAGAATATAAAAAAGAGGGTTTCGGAGTTTATTAAAAATGAAAGAGGAAACTATGGTAGATAAAGAGTATGATATAAGTTTTTTTGAAAAATTCCTTTCATTATGGGTGATTTTGGGAATAATTACAGGTATTGTTATGGGGGCTTTGTTTCCCGGGGTGGCAGAATTTCTTGATACTCTTTCCGTAGAAGGGGTTAATATTCCGATAGCCGTGCTTCTTTTCGGTATGATGTATCCTATTATGGTTCAGATAGATTTTTCAGAGGTGAAAAATGCGGTAAAGGCTCCGCGGCCGGTTCTGCTGACACTTATTGTCAATTGGGGTATAAAGCCATTTACCATGCTTTTTTTCTCCTGGCTTTTTATGAGGGTTATATTCGCTCCTTTTTTACCTTATGATATGGCGGGTGAGTACATGGCGGGTATGATACTGCTTGGTATCGCGCCCTGTACGGCTATGGTGCTTGTTTGGAGTTTTCTTGCCAAAGGATTTATGGGGCTTACTCTTGTGCTGGTCGCTTTAAATTCCCTTACCATGCTCGTTCTTTATGCTCCGCTGGGAAATTTTTTGCTGGGTGTTGCCGAAATGCCCATGCCTTTTATGACTATATTTTTAAGCATTATCCTTTATGTGGGGGTTTCGCTTGTGGCGGGTTATATATCTCGTATAAAGCTGATAGAGAGCAGGGGAAAAGAGTGGTATGACAGGGTCTTTTTAAAGGACATGGGAACTATTTCCAAGGTAAGCTTATTGGTGACCCTGGTGTATCTTTTCATGCTTCAGGGAGGGGTTCTTCTTTCAGACCCGATTGTGGTTCTTTTAATTGCAGTGCCGCTTATAATACAGACTCTCTTTGTTTTTGGCTTGGGATACAAAGCCGCCGAAATCATAGGGCTTAGTTATGATGAGGCGGCTCCGGCGGCTATGATCGGCGCTTCCAATCATTTTGAGGTTGCTATTGCTACGGCAGTAACGCTTTTTGGACTCCGTTCGGGGGCTGCGCTGGCCACGGTGGTGGGGGTGCTTATAGAGGTCCCGTTAATGCTTTTTCTGGTGAAGCTGTGTTTGAGAACCAGGAACCGGTTCAAAATTCAAAGCAGAAGGGAAAAGATGTCAAAAGTATAAAAGTATAACCCCGACATTAGAAATAGTGGGGGGAAATTAGTATAATTGGGGTATGAATAAAGTTAAGAAAAAAATAAAAATAATGCCGTGCCTTGATATCAAGGATGCGAGAGTGGTCAAAGGGGTAAACTTTGTAAACCTTAAGGATGCCGGCGATCCCGTTGTTAACGCTAAGTTTTATGAGTCGGCGGGCGCTGATGAGCTTGCAATGCTGGATATAGCGGCTACTGAAGAGAATAGAAAGACCCGGCTTAAGTGGGTGGAGAAAGTAGCATCTCAGCTGAAAATGCCACTTACCGTAGGCGGGGGAATAACATCAATTGAGGTAATGAGGCAGGTTCTTATGGCGGGGGCTGACAGGGTTTCTGTAAATACGGCGG
>Ga0207421_10002881_pt1 | contig 20962 bp, 30 predicted proteins | sample SodLakKL_010_SED_4_FD_187542 | JGI IMG/M metagenome (GOLD analysis project Ga0207421, IMG submission 187542) | Alkaline sediment microbial communities from Lake Tanatar, Kulunda Steppe, Russia - 8KL_010_SED (SPAdes) (version 2) | ecosystem: Environmental > Aquatic > Non-marine Saline and...
TTTCGCAGTCGTAGGGCACAGCTCTCTTGCAGGTCTTTCCTCCGTGTGGGTTGAAATCACCAGTGTAAAGAACGTCGTCGACTTTGACCATAGCGGAACCAAAGACGTGTCCCGCAGGATAGAGCGTCACTTCAAAACCGTTTATGTCTTGTTTAGAACCGTACAGTATTTCTTCTCCTCTTTTTTCACCTTTCCGTGCTTCTAAAATATCTAGAGTAGGAGGAGTCATGTAAGAATCTTTGACAAGATGATCTAGATGTCCGTGAGTTACAACACCGTTCTTTACCTGCCTTGATGGGTCTAATATTATTTCTTTACCATCTTTCTCTATCGTTATTCCGTGCTTATGTTTTATCTTCATCTTTTTTCTCCTCAGGGTTGTATTCAAAACTGTACCTTGTGGGTATCCTCCGCTCTAGGGTGGTCCAATAAGGACATTCCTTGCACTTGTAGCCAAGGGTTACAGAACCGCCGAATATGGTTTCGTTTCTTCTCTTCTCGAGTTGGTTCCCACAAACGGGACATTTTCCTCTTAGTGATCCTTTTTTGTCGCTCTTCCTAGCGTAGATATCGGTCTTTATGAAAGGTGCAGTGACCGCGAGCTTTCTGGTCCGTTCAAAACCAACGGTGTAATTTGGATTCTTGTTCTGCAGCTCGCTGAGGACCAGTTTTCTCAATTTGTTGAGAGAGTTGATGCCCTTGTTCCTCCGCATTACATATCTGAGAGCATCCTGAACTTCCTCATCGCTCGGGATGGAGTAGGACATCGAAGGTATATATATGTAGTTTTACTTATCTGTTTGGTAGAGTGTAAATCGGTATAGTCGATTAGACTTTTTTGGGATGAAATAAAGAGATTTTAAATAATAAAAGCCTAATCCAACAGCATGCATTTAACAAATACTGAAAAGATAGAGGGATATGAGATAGAAGAAGATCTTGGTCTAGTAAGAGGTAATACGGTAAGAGCTAAGAACGCTTTAAGGGATTTCACACAAGGTATCAGAAACATCTTCGGTGGTGAACTCAAAGCTTACTCGGATCTCATGACCGATGCTAGAGAAGAAGCCTTAGGTAGAATGGTCCAGGAGGCCCAAAGGTTGAACGCGGATGCAGTCGTGAACGTCAGATTCATGACGTCGAAGATAACAGGAGGAGGTGCAGAGATACTCGCCTACGGTACAGCGGTGAAACTGAAGAATCCCCCTCGAAAATCTCGGAGCCCTAGTTCTCAGCAGACTCCGCCGCCCCCGCAGGACCATTGAAAGAAAAAGATGTCTATAACTTCTCAGAAAGAAATTATTTGTATTCTTGGCAACTTCCGCAGTACCATCTATCATATTCTTCTATATATCGCATCCCTCGATCGCATTCTGGACATGGTTTTCCCATGTCTCGCCTAGTTTTCTTTCCGGAACCAGGTGCAAAACCTTCTGTTAGGTCACTTTTGCAGAACTTACACCACGCCGCATCTGCCGGGATTCTTTCGCCGCAGTATGGACATTTCTTTGTCGACTCCCTCATAAGTTCCTTCAATAGAAGAACTAGTATAATAATTAGAAAAATAAATAATCCTAAACATATCAAACAAGGTATGGAGACGAAACATCCTCGGAAATACCAGAGATCGAAAAAGTATTCACCATCTTTAACAAAATCTGATGCGTGAATTAATCCAGGGATTAGTATTTCGATCATTTGTGTAAACTCCCCTTGCTTTTATCGACCTCAGATATATATGAGATGAAGGGTTTTGTTGGTGAAATTACTAGAAATATATTATTTGGTCCGCTCGTACATCTTCACCGCAGCTTCAACTGCATTCTTTGCACGTTCGATCCTCTCCTCGGCCTGCATCCTGCTCATGCCTGGACCAGTGATTCCCAGACTGACAGGCTTATCGTATTCTAACTCCAAGTCGGTTATCTTTCTCGCGGCTTGGGACATGACAGTTTCATCGTGTTGTGTTTCTCCTTTTATCACGGTGCCTAATGTCACAACACCGTCGATATTATCTTTCTCTAGGAGTTTTTTGATCCCGAGAGGCATATCGAAAACACCCGGAACCCGCAGTACTTCTTCTATTTCAGCGCCCAAGAACTCCGCATGCTCTTCCGCTCGCTCCAACATCATCTGGTTTATATCGTAATTGAATTCCGAAACAACTATTCCTAATCTCATATTTTCTTCCATATCTTATCACCTCAAAGGTCCTACGTCAGGATATCCTTCTCTAGCTCCCTGACCCGCCTTTTTTTCTAAACGTTCGGGCCTAAACAGAAGATCATAAGCATTTACTGCGTGCTCTCTAGCCCTTCTATCGGCGAGTTCAATCAATTCTTTTTCATCGTCGGCTTCGTCTTCATGTACGAAGACCTCTATTATATGTGTATCGCTTTTTATCTCCACATATAGCATAGCTTTTGAGGCCTGATCGGCACACTGTTTGTCTATCGGTTCGGATCCTGGCATCCCGAGCGCTATAACGATATCACATCCAGAATCTATGAGTTTTTTACATGCAATGGCTAAATCTTTGATGCCCGGTACAGTATACCTTTCTATCTCGTAGCCCGTCCCGGTCTTGGAGAGTTCGTCAACTACGCTATTATACATATCGTATCTAGCGAATGTAGTGTCAGCGATACCTATCTTTTTCATCTATCCTTCATCCTCCTCTTCTTCCGCTTTTTCTAACTCTTTTTTCATACTGTACCAATCTATGATCTTCCTTATGATATATCTAGTGCTGTCCAGATCGGAACTATGGTGAGATAATCTTTTCACCTCTATATCGTCCATACCTCTTATCTTCAGATTTTTTTTCAAACTTTCTTCAGCGTGTCTTTGATCGTATCCGAGAGCGATAATATCTGGATCTACCTCTTCAACGGTATCGAATTTGTCCTCTTCACTTCCAACTATCGCTTTATCTACAGGTTTCAAAGCACCGACCATCTCTTTTCTCACTTCCTCGTTCATCAGAGGTTCGTGCTTGTGTTCTCTGACGGTTTTATCACATGCCACCACGACCACTAGCTCGTCACCCAGTTCTTTTGCTTCCTGGAGATAACGAAGATGACCTAGATGAAGTAGATCAAATGTTCCTCCTGCCATGATCCGGGTTTTAGACATGCTTTCCCTTCAAGGCTTCTTTGATTTTTTTCCCTTCGATTAGAGGGATATCATTCTCCTTTCCATATCTTCGGGCTTCTTCTTCATCCAAACTGTCTCCTTCATCCGAGATCATCTCACAGATCGTCATGCTCGGGTAGAGGTCCGTCAACTTCAGCAGGGCTGTAGTCAGTTCCGTATGTCCTTCCCTTTCCGCGGTCAATCCCTCCGTCGCATTTAGAAGGAATACATGTCCTGGAGTCCTGAATTCTTCTCCGAACATCTTTTGGGCTTTTTCAGTGGATGATCCTTCCAGTTCGGCAGCCAATTTTGCAAACCTCTGAATCGTAAGTGCTCTGTCTAAATCCGTTATACCTGTGAAAGTGTCTCTATGATTCACGGTCAGGGAAAAAGTCGATCTTTCATCGTAGGGAATATCGTCGGCCTTCATCGTAGACAGTAGAGGATACGCATCTGCGGACTTTTCGAATACATCACTAAGGTACGGCATCTCGAGTTTTTTCCAAGTTTCTGGTGGAACGGTAACACAGATGAGCCCTCCGGCATCCCTTCTCAAAGTTTTTATTTTCTGAGGGGTTATCTTTTCGGAAGGGGTTACAAGATCGACCTCATCTTCTCTCTCATCGGCATCATACACCATAACGAAACCGCCTTCTTCTAATCGTTCGATGGTACTTTCTAGTTCTTCGTTCATCGATAATTGAAGCAATTTGATTTATAATAGAGTTTTGGTTGGGAAAATGTTTAGGCCGCCATAATACATTTAAATCATATTCAGATAGAAGTTCAATGGTAAATCTCGGACCTGTTTCGAAAAACAAAGATTTCGCTCTCCTTTGGGCATCTCATCTCACTTCTAGTTTTGGAGACGGCCTGCGCAGGGTCGCTCTTCCTTGGTTAGTCTATATACTGACTGGATCTCCCCTTCAATTGGGAATCTCTTTCGCTTTAAGTTCTATTCCAACAATTTTGGGTTCTCCTTTCACGGGGTATTATGTAGATAGGATATCTAGAAAAAAAATCCTATTTTTGTCGTGTGTTTTGAATGGCATAGTGATATTGTTGATCCCTGTTTCTGAAGTAATGGGCTTCCTTAACATATATCTTGTATATCTAGTAATGATATCGCTCTCGATCGCGGGCAGTTTCTTTTACGAAACTAGATTTTCAGTGATTCCAGATCTTGTTGGAAAAGATGAGCTTGACCAGGCTAATTCTTTCCTCTATGCAAATAAAGCATTGATATCTCTATTTTCTGTCGCACTTGCCGGTATCCTGATAGAGTTCATAGGGATAAGATTTGCTTTTGTGGTCGACTCTATCACTTTCTTCGTTGCAGCAGGTATAATCTCACTTGCGGCGATACCTTATAAAGAAAAAGACATCCCCAAAAAGTTGACAGAAAAAATTAGTGATATATTTGAGGGGAACAAGATAGCAATGAAAGAGATGAGACATACAATCGTAGGTAAAATTGTTTTAATAGGCTTCCCTTTGAACATTGCTTCAGTACCTTTCATACTTGTTTTTACGCATATAGCCCATGAAATTTTTGGTATTGCTGTAGTTCTCTCAACACTTTTAGTGGCGGAAAGTTTAGGTAGATTACTAGGGAATTATGCAGTAAACAAAGTACCTTGGAATAAGATAACTAAATGTTGGATAGGTATCTTGATCATGGCTGTTTTTGCTCTTATTATAGGGGGGATAGGATTATTTTTATATGACTTTATACCTTTATATACTGCTCCAATTCTTTTTGGTTTATCTTTTCTTGTATTTTTGATGTATATAGGACAGCCTATAATGAACGTAGCTAGTGATAGCATAGTTCAGATTGCTGCTCCGGACAAGCATAGAGGTAAGATATTATCCCTTTCTGATGGCTTACTCAATATTCCGTTTCCTTTTGCTTATCTCTTGGGGGGTTTTCTTTTGGCTAGATATAATCCTTTTATTGTGGTGCTCTTTTTCGGATCGATTTTATTATTAACTGGAATATCAGCAAGAATATTGTATAGATCTTCCAAAATATCCGGATGATTAGATTTAACTATACAGTAAAAATCATCGGGAAATTTATTTATCTTGATATCGATTAACCCTTGGCGTGAAACTATGCTCGATGATGTTGAGAAGATGGAAGAACTAGATTCAGATGATATGCTCCAGATATTGGAGAATTTCCCTGAACAGATCGAGAATGTAGTAGAGAAATCTGAGATCAATCTTTTGCCCTTTCAACCGGATAACATCGTGGTTACAGGCATGGGCGGATCAGCTATAGTGGGAGATACCTTGAAAAGTTTTCTTGCCAATAGGATTCAAGTTCCAATCTATGTGAACCGTGATTACACACTCCCGTCTTTTGTAGACGAAGAAACTCTTCTCATAGTCGTTTCGTATTCTGGAAATACTGAAGAGACTTTGAGCGCCGCAAGAGAGGGTCTCAAAAGAGAATCTAAAGTCGTTGCTATAAGCTCCAACGGCGAGTTAGAGAAGATGTGTAAGAAGGAGAGATTTGTTTTTCTCAAAGCCCCTACAGGATATCCTCCGAGGGCAGCTTTCGCATTCCTGTTCGTACCTGTGCTTCAATTATTATCTGAACTGCTGATATATGATTCGGAAGTAGATATTCTTGACTCTGTTTCAGTGTTGAAAGAACTCAGAGATAGGATAAAAGCCGACGTTGAAACAGAAAAAAACGAAGCGAAGAAGCTAGCGAAACGGATCCAAGGTAAAATTCCTATCGTCTACGGTCACTCGATCTATAATGCAGTAGCGAACAGATGGCACACTCAATTCAATGAAAATTCAGAGATACTCTCATGGTTTGGGGCCTTCCCGGAGATGAATCACAATGAGATAGTCGGCTGGAAGGGTGGAGAAAACGTTGATGAATTCATACCTATATTGTTGAGAGATGAGAAAGAACTCGATAAGATAAATCACCGCATCGAGCTGACGAAGGAACTAGTCTTTGACGGCGAAGTCGAAGACATGATAGAAGTTTGGACTGATGCGGACACACAGTTGGCTAGGATACTTTATCTAGTTTATTTAGGAGATTATGTCAGTATCTATCTTGCTCTGTTGAGAGGAAAAGATCCCTCGCCAGTAGCTATTATAGATGAGTTAAAGGAGAATCTGTAGATTACTCGAACTTGCCGTCTCCCACGTGGTGTAGATTATCAACCACTTTCCCTTCTTTAGACTCGATCATTTTTTTGCCATTAGTAAGAGCTAGTCCCACGGCTAGAGGTCTTTTGTGTTCAATTTCTCTCACCCAAACCATGTCTCCTTCACTTATGTTTTCGTCCGCATCGACTATGCCTGGGGCCATTATATCCGCTCCGTTATAGACGAACTCGACGGCCCCCATGTCAACAGTAACAAATTTTCTAGTTGCGTTAATGTCTAGAAGACCTTTGATGGTCGGGAAGATCTCTCCATTGAAGAAAGTGGCTACTAGTTTGTTGTCGACTATAACCACTTCGCCTTCATCGGTGTCAGCGATATCTACCGGCTCTTCTGGATCAAACATAGAATCTCCAAGTTTATCCTTCAACTCCTCTGAATATCTCTTAACGTCTTTGTCTTTCAGGCGGTGTTGATTTTTCAGTTCCATCAACACAGGATGAAAATATTTGTATAAATCATTTGGGTGATTCGAAAGGAGAGTATTTCGTCAGAATATATTCAAGCCGTGTTTCTTGTAAAGATGGCCTAAAATATGGACAATAAAGGTCACTGCGATCCAAAGCATGACCAATAAGCCAAAAGTTTCGTAAACACCTCTACCTTCGATACCAGGGATGAACTTCCTCCCTTCTAGAAGTAACACTAGAGCTAGAGAACCGTAAGCTCGCGCCCCGAAGGCGGGAAATAAAGGTTTCAGCTCAAGTTTCATGATCACGGCTCCTAGAACAAGATATATTATCAAGCCTGAAAGGAGAAGATAAGATATTTCTATCGAAGCTAGAAGTAAGATTAAAGAGAGAAGGTTGTAGAAAACTGTAGATCTGCTCACATAATGTTTTTCCACCACTATACCGAAGACCAATATGACCAGGACTCCGCCGACTGCGGCTTGAAAAGGATTCAAGATAGGCATTTTAATACGGGTAAGAGAAGTCTCATATTTAAAACCTCTAAATGTAAAAATCACTAACTTTTAGTACATCTAATCCAAATGCCCTCCTGAAAGTGTTGTGTCACATGAAAGTCGAAGATCTTGATATACCGGAAAAAGCTAAATCTTTGATAAGATCGAATGGAATAAAAGAACTCTATCCACCACAGGAAGAGGGTGTAGAAGATGCTCTATCCGGAAACAACTGCGTTTTCGCCTATCCTACAGCTAGTGGAAAATCACTTTTGGCTTATCTAGGTATTATAAAACGAGTATTAGAGGAGGGTGGTAAGGCTCTCTATATAGTCCCGTTGAGAGCTCTAGCTTCGGAGAAATTGGACGATCTGAAAAAATTTGAGGAGTTGGGGATAAACGTCGGTATCTCCATGGGTAACTATGATAATCCAGATCCGAACTTACGCGAGTACGATGTGATAATCGCAACCTCTGAGAAGGCGGACTCTCTTTTGAGACATAACGTCGAATGGCTGTCGCAGCTGAACTGTGTTATAGCGGACGAAGTTCACCTTGTAAATGATAGAGAAAGAGGGGCTACGTTGGAAGTAACATTGTCTAAGCTAAAGCAGGCTAATCCCGCAGCGCAAATAATAGCTCTTTCCGCCACCATCAGGAATTCAGATATGATCGCTGATTGGTTAGACGCGGAACATCACAAAAGTGACTGGAGACCTGTAGAGTTGAAGAAAGGAGTTTTCCACAAAAACAAGGTCAAATACGCCGACTGTGGAGAGAAAGAATTTGAACCTAGAAGTGGTGCAGTGGAAACTCTGGCCGTTCCAACTATAGAAGAAGGCGACCAGTGTTTGGTTTTTGTGAGAAGTAGAAAATCCACACGCTCTGTCAGTAAAAGCATGACTTCTACGGTAAAAGAGTACCTTACTGAGGACGAGAAAGATAGATTAGAAAAAGTGGCAGATGATATAGAAAGTAGAAGTAACACCTCGGTAGGCAAGAACTTGGCTGAGATGGTTAGGAAGGGCACCGCATTTCATAACGCGGGACTCGACAATTATCAGAGGAAGAAGGTGGAGGAAGCCTTTAGGAACAGATTGATCAAGCTTATAACCGCCACACCTACATTAGCTGCTGGTATAAACATGCCCGCTAGAAAAGTCATAGTAAGAGATTCCAAGAGGTATGATGCGCTGTTAGGTTACAATGCACCTATCCCGATCATGGAGATACAGCAGATGCTTGGAAGAGCGGGAAGACCGGGTTACGATGATCTTGGTGAAGCGATACTTGTCGCGAAAAATCGTAGACAAGTAGATGAACTTTACGAAGAATATCTCCTCGGCCAAAGCGAAGCTATCGTCTCAAGGATGGCGACCGAACCCGCGTTGAGGACTCACTTGCTTTCATTGATAGCTACTGAGCACTGCGTTCTTGAAGAGGAGATATATGAGTTCATGGAGCAAACTTTTTACTCACAGCAGAGTGAGATATGGTCTATCGAAGAGAGGGCGAGAAAAACTTTAGAGATGCTAAAAGAGGAAGAATTGATCCGAGAAGAGGATCATTTAGAAGCTACGAGATTCGGCAGGAGGGTTTCGGATCTGTACATAGATCCTCAATCAGCTGTCAAGATAAGAGAGGCTGTGAAGAGCGGAAAGATGGGTTTGGATGTATCTTATCTTCATACCATCTGCCTCACTCCAGACATGTATAATCTATTCGCCTCTAGAGCGGAGTTACGGAAATATAAAAGGAAGGCCGAATCGTTCCGTGCTGATTTATTTGTGGATTTCCCTCATGATAGAGGGGAACTTGAGGAATACTTGAGAGCTTTCAAAACTGCCCTGCTCTTACAGGACTGGATCGAAGAGGTACCTGAGGATGAGATCGCTGATAAATTCGGTATCGGGCCCGGAGACATCTATAATAAGGTCGAAACGGCCGAATGGTTGTTACACGCCGCTGCCGAGATAGCAAGAATGTACAACAAACAAAAAGAGGAGAAACTCGCTGAGTTGACTGAACGGGTGAAAGGCGGTATAAAAGAAGATCTTTTTGAACTCGTCGAGCTTGACAGGGTAGGTAGAGTCAGAGCTAGAAGTCTGTATAACGCCGGATATGAGAGTCCTGATGAGGTACGAAAAGCTAGACCTGAAGAACTTCAGGAATTACCAGGGATAGGAAGCACGCTTGCCGAGCGACTAACTGATAAGGAATTAACGGAGGACCGGGCTGAGGAAAGGAAAAAAGAAAAAGAGAAAATAGAAGAAGCGGGTTCTAATCAAGCTTCTTTGGCTGATTTTTGATTTTTATTTTTCAACTTCTTTACCTAACCTTTTTTCTACAGAGTCTATCTTTCCTGTCAGTCTGTTGTCTGCTCCTTTCCTATCATCGATTATTATTTTGGTTTCTATTCTATCGGAATATTTTCTCATCTCTTTGTGGCATTCGCTTATCAGACCTATTACCTCGTCCCAGTCTCCTTCAATTACAGTTCCCATAGGAGTCAACTGGTAATCTAAATCGCTATTATCCACTATTTCTATAACTTTAGAAACGTACTCGCTTAGACTTAGCCCCTTATCTAACGGTACTATCGAAAATTCTGCTAACATATCTTATCACCGTTATACTTTATACTGTTAGTTAGTTAAAATAGATTTCGGGTTGAAATAGGCAAAAATATTAAAATTCGGTAAACAACTCTCGCAGAGTGATTCGATGTCACGGATAGGTTTGATCGGTGGAACTGCGCTCAAAGATTGGGATGAATTCGAGATCGAGAAATTGAAAGAGAAGAGCACACCTTGGGGTACGCCCTCTTCACCCCTTTTTAAAGGTATGTTTGAAGATGAAGAGTTCGTACTGTTGATGAGACACGGTTCGGATCATAAGATTCCCCCTCATCGTATAAACCATAGAGCGAATGTTTATGCATTGCAAAAGGAAGTAGATGAGATAATCGGGATCTGTTCATCTGGAGCACTGAATGAAGATATAAAAGTCCCCTCATTATCGATACCCGAAGATTACGTCAACTTTTGGAACCCGATAACTTTCTACAACGAAAAGATCAAACACGTGACGCCAGGGTTATCAGATACTCTTCGTGACCAGTTGATCGAGGCTGCTCAGGAAGTAGATAATAACCAAATAAATTCCGAGGAAGTATACGTGCAGACAGAGGGTCCCCGCTTGGAGACCAAAGCTGAGGTGAAGATTCTCAAGAGGTTCGGAGATCTAGTCGGGATGACAATGGCTTCTGAAGCTACACTGAGTAAAGAATGCGCTTTGGAATACGCCGCTTTAGTCACCGTAGATAATTACGCTCACGGCGTAAAAGACGAAAAAGTAGATTACGAGGAGATCGTTGATACAGCTAGAGACAATTGGGATGAGATTAAAGAAATTCTTATCAGATTTTTAAAAAGGAGATGATCGTCGTGTCTATCGTCATAAAAAATGCCGAGATCATAGGTGAAGAAGGGAAAAAAGATGTGCTCATAGACGAGGGCGAGATAAAAACGATCGGTGATGGCGAAGATGGTGAAAAGGTAATCGATGCCGAAGGCAAATATCTCTCGCCTGGATTTTTCAACACTCACACCCACGCTGCGATGAGCTTGTTTAGAGGAGTTGCGGATGACAGGGAGTTCTGGGACGCCTGGCCTAACATCGTCTGGCCTATGGAAGAGAATCTCACTGAAGAGGATGTTTACTGGGGTACGAAATTGGCCTGTCTCGAGATGATCAAGACCGGAACGGTAGCTTTTAACGATATGTACTTCTTCATGGAATCTGCCTTAGATGCGGTCGAAGAGATGGGCATGAAGGCGGTTTTGAGTTACGGCCTGATAGACCAGAACGACCCTGAAAAACTCGAGCAGGAGAAAAAGGCTACGGAAAAATTTGTTGATTATGCTAAAAAATCAGAATTGGTTGAACCTGCCGTGGGACCACATTCCGTTTACACGCTCTCGGAGGAGGGGCTTCAATGGTCTGCAGATTTTGCAGAAAAAAACGATCTAATAATACACACCCATCTAGCCGAGACGAAAAAAGAAAGAAACGATTTTAAAGAAGAACATGATCTTTCTTTTGCAGAATATCTTGATAAAGTTGGATTATTGAATGAAAGGACGATATCTGCACACTGCGTGTGGTTAGAAGATAAAGATTACGAACTTTTAGCTAAAAGAGGAGCTATAGTCAGTCATAACCCTTCTTCTAATATGAAATTAGGCGTGGGGAAACCCATGGATTACGAGGTGATGAAGGATTATGCAGTGAACGTCACACTCGCTACAGACGGCTGCGTTTCTAATAACAATCTTGACATGTTGGAGGAGGCTAAAATAGCAGCTCTCCAACAAAAGATGTCCGGTGACGCCACTCTTCTCAATGCTGACGAAGCTTATCAGATGCTCACGGAAAAAGGTGCCGAAGCTATGAATATCAAATCAGGCAAGATTGAAGAAGGAAGGCCAGCGGATATGATCCTAATCGAGAAAGACTTTAAAGCTACGCCGGAGCACAACCCTAAATCGAACCTGATATATTCGATGAGTGGAAATTCAGTGACGGATGCAATCATTGATGGGAATATAGTGATGGAAGACGGAGAAATCGAGGGTGAAGATAAGATAATAAAGAATGCGAACGAAATAGGTAAAAAGTTAGTTTCGAAGGTGTAATGATGCTTAAAAAATTGAAAAAATCGGTTAAAGAGTGTCCTGTGGTCGAGATGGAGGATTATCACTACTTCATACATCCGCTCTCAGATGGTCTACCTCTTGTTGAGCAGGATCTGCTGCATGAAGTGGTAAAAGCTGTTGAAAATAGAGCGGATTTAAAATGCGATTATATCTTAACCGCTCAGTCTATGGGCTTTCCTTTGGCAGCGGCACTTTCCATGGAGACCGGCCTTCCTTACAAATTTATAAGGAAGAGAAAATACGGATTAGATAATGAGGTACCTATATCTCAATCCACTGGTTACTCTGAAAACGAAATGTATCTCAACTTCGTAGAGAAGGGGGATAGGGTATTTCTTATAGACGACGTATTGAGCACGGGTGGAACGCTGAAAAGTATTATCAAAGCTCTTCAAGATATAGGAGTAAATATATGTGACGTGATGGTGGTTTTTGAGAAGGTCGGCAACAAAGAGAAATTAGAGAGAGAGCTCGGTGTGAAGATAAAGTCCCTATTGAAAGTTAAAATGGAAGGATCTGAAGTTAAGATAGTTGATTAGAAAATATTACAATAGATTTATCCGCCGGTGACCGGCGGCATCACAGCGATCTCGTCGCCGTCTTTGAGGATTTCGTCCTTCCCTGTTCGATCCTTATTCACCGAAATAAGGAGGTGGTCTTCCATCTCTTGAAGACCAGGATATTCCTCGAAGAGATTCTCCATAACATCTCCGACCTTACAATTTTTTTTGATCTCCATCTCAAGATTTTTCTTACCGACGCTATCTCGAGCGCTGGCAAAGAATTTCACTAAGACTTTCGGTTTCTCAGACATCATTATCCCATTTTTTCAAGACTGTATATAAACTTTTACTTCCACTTTTGGTTGAAAGAATCCAAAATGATTATATGCCTACATTTAATGTAATATTGATGGATTTCAAAATACAGGTCGCGGAACACAAACCGAAGGTGTCCAACAACTTAGAGGAGGTGTTGGAAGACTTTCTGCTCGATATAGGATATCTCTCTGGGAGAAAGAGTGGGAAAGAACTTCACGACAGCGTGCCGTTCAGGTTGTGGACCGATTGCTTTTTAGAGAAGCAAGAAAAATTTAGAACTATGGATGAACTAGCCATTATACTCGATACCACCAAGCCGACCGTTTACAGGCACCTTAACAAATTGAAGGCTTTACATCTGCTCGAGGAGAAGGAATTGACGATAGAGGACGATGGGGAGGTAACTAAGAAGGGATACAGACTCCGGCAGGGCGATCTGTTGAAAGCATGGCATATAACGGAGTTGACTCTCGAATCGAACCTTAAACGTTACAGGCAGACCATAGAGAGGATCAATTCTTTATCTTCCGGAGAAATGATAATAACAAGTCACACCTGCCCGAATTGTGGTGAAGAAATCCAGAAGATAAAAGAAACTCAGAAAGGTGATTGAAAATGCCTAATAATATGAAAGATCAACTCACGGAAGGATCGCATTACAGGGTGAGATCATTTACGGCTAAGGAAGAGATCCTTACCACTAGGGGCTATTTTGATGGTTATATCCGGGTAGGGAATCATCACGCCATCAAGATAGAATTAGATGATTCCCATGATGAAGAAGGTATAGTCAGGATTATACCTTACCATACAATTGCGAATATAGATATATTGGAGCAAGTCGAACCTCCAAAAGATGAGAAGGATGACAAAAATACTTACTTTGGGTGATAAAAATGCCGATAGAGATGGATGCAGATAGTATCGAGGCGAAGATAGTAAAACAACTTATGGAAGGACGGCCCTTGACCCTAGAAGAGACGGCGGAAGAACTGAAGATTTCCACTTCAAGGGTTAAACGGGCTGTCAAGGGATTGGTATCTAGAGGTATAATAGAGGTTCAAGAACTTCCAGATAAAAAGTACCTCAGGTTGAAAAGGAGCGATATAAAGTTCCACGGCACGAACCCTGCTCAAGAAAAGAAGATCAAGAAAAAGAGGAGGAAGAGGGATGATGATGAGAAAGGTTCGAAAAAGAGTAGAGAGATGATGTACAGATGAGGCGGGAAAAGTATATATATGCGAAACCTCTATAAGGAGATGTCACACATCACGATAACACCCTCCCACCCCCCCTTTCCTATTATTTTTTTGTTAGTTATTTATGTATTGAATGTAAGATTTTCGAGGGTTTAAGGAATCTATTCTCATTGATAAAAAAGCTGAAATAAATAAATTCCAACATTTCTTTGATAGGATATGGATGGGGCCGCCGAAATTCGAATTCGGGTGCCTACCGCCCCACGGTAGAAGGATCGACCAAGCTACCCCACGGCCCCATAAAGAAAATAGCTCAGTACTGCATCACTTCATCGATCAGATCTTTGTGACTCAACAGCATCCGACGGCAGCAGTAACGTTCTATGCCGAGATCATCCATCACTTCTTCTGGATCCTCTCCACTATCAACTCTGTTTTTATAGTTCTCATATACGTTTCCGATAACTTTTCCACAGGTAAAACACCTGACTGGTACAATCATATATATTCACCTGTATGATTTCTGTCTTTTTCCCCGAGCACCGGGTCCCATTGGTTGTTTTGGTAATTTTCTTCTTGGATCCGATATTAGCAGACTTCTATCGTATTCTTTGAAGAGTTCTTCTAGTTCTGGGTCTTCGAGATATTCCACGAGACAGTTCGCTATAGCAGTCCTCGCAGCATCGGCCTGTCCCATTATACCTCCGCCCTTGACATTTATATCAATATCGATCTCTTTCGCTCTATCGCCGACGAGTTTGACGGGTTCTTTTATCTTAAGCCGGGCCATCTCGGGATCATATATTTCGAGAGGTTTGGTATTTACCCTGACTCTGCCCTGACCAGGCTTTATAGTGGCTTTAGCTATCGCCTCTTTTCTCTTACCAGTTCGGGTTATCGGTTCTTTGTCTGTCATATTTTACCACCTAGAATTTAGCCCCAAGATGTTTAGATATATCTTCCAAGGTCAAGCCTAATTTTCCCGTAGAATCTTTGACATCTGGATCGATTATCTCTTCTTTCTCCAATTCTGAGGGCGTACCGATGTACGCACGTAGTCTTTTAAATGCTTTTCGCCCTCGAGGTTTCTGGTGAGGTATCATACCTCTCACAGTCCTTCTAAAGATCCTTTCTGGTCTTCTTGGAAAGTAGGGTCCGTTCATCTGTTTACCCCTAGCTCTTCTCTGTTCGTATTTTTCTAATATACTTTTCTTATCACCGACGATGAAGCTTTTTTCAGCGTTGACAACCTTGACTTCTTCTCCGTCCAGTATCTCACTCGCTATATGGCTGGCAAGTCTTCCCAATATTTTATCCTCTGCATCATACACCTTCATGTCGTTCACCCCATTATCTTGATACCAGAACCTTCCGGTTTTCGTTCTGCCAGCTCGCGAAGATTTAGGAGTTCCCCGCCAGCTTCCGCTATGCTTTCTTCTGCACTTCTACTAGCCTTGAACGCCCCGATAGTGACCTTTTTATTCAGGATTCCTGCACCGAGTACTTTTCCCGGAACTACTATGGTATCCCCTTCTTCAACGTTCCGCTCGATACTCGAAAGGTTGACCTCGGCCCAGTGTTTAGAGGATTTTTCTAACCTTTCCGCGACGTCTCGCCAGATAGATGCTTCTTTTTCTCTAGCCTGATCTTTGAGTTCTTGGATCAGGCTTATCAGGTTTGGATTCGTTTTTTCTTCTATTGACATATCTGACTCCTCCGACAAGGGAAAGGAAAATGTTTTACGATTTTCCTTAACCGTGCTTCTATTCAAGAGTGTCTCAATTGAGTGGATAAGGTCATTTATAAATGTTGTTGTTTTTTCATTTAGTTAAAACAGAACAAAAACATACAAATCAACCACCCTATATTATCTCTAACATGCTCGAATGTGAGGCTTGTAGAGGACAATACGAACCAGATCAAAATATACAGTTGTGTGAATGTGGTGAACCACTACGTTTGGAATATTTTCATGGGGATATAAAGGAAGGAAAAAGAGATGTCTGGAGTAGATACAGCGAATTTTTCCCCTTTGAAGTAGACGAAAAATTGAATCTTGGTGAAGGAAATACACCTCTTTTGAAAGCTCCAAGTATCTCAAAAAAATTAGATGCAAATCTCTACTTGAAAAACGAGACTGTTAACCCTACTTGGAGTTTCAAAGATAGAGGAACTGTACTAAGTCTTCATAGAGCTCTAAACCTCGGCATAAAAAACTTAGGTACTGTTTCCACGGGTAACATGGCCGCTAGCGTTTCAGCCTACGGAAAACGCAACGAAATACAAACTATCGTGCTTGTCCCCTCTAATATATCGAATAAAAAGGTGGAGCAGATCAGTACTTATGACCCTATACTCATCAAAGTAACAGGAGATTATGGTGATCTTTATTACGAAAGTTTAAAAATAGGAAAAAACGAAATTTACTTCACCAATTCTAATTCTCCATTCAGAATTGAAGGATATAAGAGCATAGCTTTCGAGATTTATGAAGAGAAATTTCCGGATTATGTGATGATACCTACGAGTTCTGGTGGTCTGTTCAGAGGTTTGACAAAAGGATTTAAAGAACTGAAGAGAAGCGGTATCATCGATGAAATACCGACTTTGATTAGCGTTCAGGCTGAAGGATGTTCTCCGGTCTGTGAAGCTTACCAGTCTAATGAAAAGGAGATAAAAAGATGGTCTGAACCAGACACCGTAGCCAGGGCCATATCGAATCCATATCCCCCCGGTGGTAACGATGTATTGAGGAAATTAGAGGAACACGGAGGTATCTGTGAAAAAGTTCCGGATAAAGATATTTTAAAAGCTCAAAATGAGATAGCTCGGGAGGGTATTTTCTGTCAACCTTCCTCCGCTGTTGGTATAGCGGCTCTTAAGAATTTAAGACGAAAGGACAAGATCGAAGAAGGAGTCGACGTGGTATCCATCATCACTGGGGCTGGTATTAAAGGCGAGATTGTCTTGGATGATGAACGGGCAATCTTTCATTGTGGCCTCGAAGATCTCGAAACGTGTCTTACTAGATTTTTTTAATCTATTAAAAATAATATGAATAACTTTTTAAAACCCCGCCTAAATGCTTAAGCGATATCATGACCGAAGAAGACGAAGAAGGGCAGGAAGAGCAGAACGATGACGAAGAGAAAGACCTTAGAGAAAAGATCCAAGAGCGCATGGAAGAGCGAAAAAAAGAGATGTCTCAGAGAGGCGCAGCTAGAGAACGCGGGGGAGCTCGAAGACAGAACCCGATGGCCCAGATGATGCAGGGCATGATGGGAGGAAGAGGCAGAAGATCGCCTGCAAGTGGAGGGCCGAGTGATCAAGAAGAACTAGTAAAAGAGATCAAAAACCTCAGAAAGGAGTTGAAAGGGATAAAAGAAGAACTTCAGGGAATAAAAGAAGAGCTGTAGAAATCCTACGGGACGAAATATTTTTAATCTACAAGCCTAATAATGATTTGAAATAAGAGGTCAGGTGATAAGATGGTAAATCTAAAATTAAGCAGTCCTGAATTTTCCCATGGTGAAAAGATCCCAAGAAAGTACGGATACAAGGAGAAGAATGTTAATCCTCAATTGGAGATAGATGGCGTTCCGGGTGAAACAAAGTCGTTAGCCTTGGTTATGGATGACCCCGACGCTGTCGAACCTGCGGGAAAAGTCTGGGATCATTGGGTTGTCTGGAATATCGAACCTAATACTAGTCAAATAGGCGAAGACGAGACTCCTCCTGGAGCGGTAGAGGGCAAGAACGATTATGGCGAATGGGGCTATGGAGGCCCGAATCCTCCCGACAAAGAGCACACATATAGGTTCAAATTATATGCTCTCGATACCACGATCAATTTAAGGCGAAATTCGAAAAAGGAAGATCTTGAGGAAGCTATGGAAGGCCATATAATTGAAAAGGCGGTCCTTGAAGGGATCTATGCGCCTTAGAATCAAAAACTCTTCATTTTTCCTTATTTGATTCCTTTATATTCTCAACGAACTCTTTTACCTTTTCTTCGAAATTTTCCTCTTTTATCTCGTCTTCTGACACTTCTAAAGTTTCTATCGGTTCTTTACCCGACAGATTCTCCATTTCCTCCAAGGTGTTCTTACCGCCGCCACCGCCGTGGGTACAGAAGAAGCTCACATTTTGAAAGTGTTGTTTTCTTTTTATAATATAGGTTCTAACAGCGGGGGTCATTTTTCCAGACCATACTGGAGTTCCTATGATAAAATGGTCGGAATCTATGAGATCATTTTTATTTTGATATATCTCAGTCGTTTTTTCTCGCCAGGCATCCCATCCACCTTTCAAAAATCCAAGCACACCTGCTCTGTTCTGTTTGTCAAATATCTCTTTTTCTTCACACTTCAGCATCTCGGCTATCCTGTGTCCTACTTTCTTTGTGTTCCCTGTTCTAGAGTAGTAAACGATTAGATATTCCATATTAACACTACTTTGCCTTTTACTTTTAATTCTTTCGAATTTTTATTGATCGGAAGCTTGACCGTGAGAGTGAACGTAATTAGTATATTCAACCTATCTACTATAAAAGAATAAAGATGATCGGCGGTAATACAGGCTCGCTAGAAAAAAGAAAAAAGGCGGATAAAAAAATACTTTCCATTTTCAAAATTTTGATAATAATAGTTATCGCTTTCTCGTTTTCCAATTTGTTGATCAGAGGTATGATGGGGATCTTCCTTTTCATAAACATACTATTCAATGGATTGACCGTGTGTTTTTTCTTTATTGGTTTGCTCTCATTGTATCATTATGGGAAAAACCACATCTTAGGATATAGAAAATTTTTTGTTTATATCTTGATTATCTTTGCCATCCTATCAGCTCTTTTCATAACCGCTCTTTTTATCCATCATAGAGGACTAGACGTGACGATTTTCGAGATGAGGATCGGACTCCAGACATGGACTTTAATATTAGGATTTTTTACATCTTTTCTAGGGTTGATTTTGGGATATTTCTTCTTCTTGGTGATGGGATTCGGCGTTATAGGTGTTTTGAGTGCCTTTCTAAGAAGTCATACAATCTCTTTATTGGAAAACATCAAAAATTTGAATGAAGGCACTTCTCAAAAGATGAAAGATGAAGACATTTTCAAATATTTGCAAAGCAAAATTCTTAGCTGGATTTTTAATATCCCGCCTTATCTTGAAACGACTACTTTGAAGATAAAGAGACCTGTAAGTGAGACTAGTTTCCCTAAAGGTAAATTTAAGAAGGCTCTAGCTTGGCAGATATTTTTCTGTATAATATTGGCAATTAATATAAGTTTAAACCCTATATTGCTGCAACATTTTTCCATAAATCAACTGCTCGGGATAACCTCGAGCATAGCCGTTTTTACTCCGCTGATCGTACTTCCCTGGTTCGTGTATTTGAAATTGGAGATCGAGATAGAGGGTCCCGCAAAGAATTTTAGGCTTTATGAGGGTCTAAAGAGCAGAGTTTTGAGTCTTCTTGTTGCTCTAGGCACTTTGATAACGTTCGTGAGATTATCGTTAGATAGGATAGACATACAGGTCTTTTTACTTTCCTTTTCTGCATATCTACTTGGTATCCTTATATTGACTGTCCTGTTCACGTTTGTCTATTTCAATCATTTCTGGGATGACCTTGTCAAAGATATCTATTTCGAATATGAAAGAAGGTTTCAGAGGTAATCTATCTTTTTGTCCGTTCATTCGCTTTTGTCTTTAGTCTTTACAACAGCCACGGTCGCATCTGTGTGTTTTATTACTCTATCAGTTGTGCTTCCTATGAAAAGAGAAGAGAGACCTGATCTTCCGTGTGAACACATGTAGATTATGTCATTATCGTTAGCGAGCCTTGTTATCTCTTCATAGGGTTCTCCTTCTTCGATCCTAGTTTCCATAGAAACTCCCAAATCATCTCCCATCTTTTTCACTTTTTCTAAGACTTTTTTCCCTTCTTTTTTACGATGATCCCTCAAAATATCCATAGTTTCTTTCCCAACATCTTCGAACCTGTGAGATGCCATACCTGACATCGCATCGGGAGTCAAAACATAGACTGCTACCGCAGGTATGTCATAAGTTTTTGCAGCCTTTAATCCCTCTTTTAAACCGATGAGTGAAAGATCAGAGCCGTCGGTCGGTACGATGACTTTTTCGTACATATTATCTATTAGGGATCAAGTGATAATTAAATTCTTATGTCGTTATTACGTTTGAGACAAAACTTAATAAAAACAGTTTAAGCTCATACTTTTAGATGAGGAGATCAGAAGATCGATTTATCAAATTAGATCGCAACAAGAGATGGTTTATCCTTTTGATTCTAGTGACCTCTATATTCATAGGATATGTTTCTAGGATGTCTATATCTGTCGCCTTACCTTTTATCTCAAGTGACTTCGCCTGGGATATAGAACAGCAGGGACGTTTAGGAGGTATCCTATTAGGTATTTTCTTGCTCGGGTATGGGATCTCGAATATAATATTCAGTAAATACATCGATATCTATGGCAGCAAACTTGTGCTGTCTTGTTCTATACTGCTTTGGTCTTTATCTCTACTAATTGGTGCTGTAATTCCTAATTATTACGTGATATTATCCTCAAGATTTTTATTGGGTCTGTCTCAGGGCGTGCTCTTCCCTATAGCTAGCAAGATCACTTCCAGCTGGTTTTCTCCAGGCGAAAGAGCAAAGGCGAACTCGATCTATGTCAGTGGGGGTCCGTGGGCCGTTATGTTCACTCCACTCCTCTTGACTCCGGTCATAACCAGAACGAATTGGCAATTTTCGTTTTTTCTGGTATTCGTGATGGGGCTCTTATTACTCATACCTGTTATATTTTTCATAACCAGCGATCCTAAAGATGTTAAAAACGAAAGCATAGAGAAGTCTGAACTGGATTTCTCGGATATCTTGAAGAAGAAACAGTTTCAGATACTATTGGTAGGATATACATTGATGTCCTCAGTTTGGTGGGGCCTTAGTCTT
>Ga0207421_10002882_pt1 | contig 20955 bp, 12 predicted proteins | sample SodLakKL_010_SED_4_FD_187542 | JGI IMG/M metagenome (GOLD analysis project Ga0207421, IMG submission 187542) | Alkaline sediment microbial communities from Lake Tanatar, Kulunda Steppe, Russia - 8KL_010_SED (SPAdes) (version 2) | ecosystem: Environmental > Aquatic > Non-marine Saline and...
CCGTTACCATCCGCGAACGCGACAGCATGAAACAAGACCGCATCCCCGTGGAGGACATCGCGAAAGTGGTGGCGGAGAGGATAAAACTGCGGTAATGTGCTTTCAGTGAAACAGATTGGTGGCTCCATTGAGGGCCTTTTCATGTTGGAGGACTGGCATAACCTGAGTGTGGATTACGATAAAACGCTGATGGCCTGGCACGAAAACCTTGAACGGTCCTGGCACAGCTTAAAGCCAGAATACAGCATAGGAGTTCTACAGGATGTGGAAGTACTTTCTTCTCAGCTGTGCGGGGTCATTTCGTGCCAGAAAAAACCAAGCACAAAAAACTCTGCCAATTCTTTTTCCTGACTTCCGCACGCCATTTTTTTGCCTTTTAATGTACAGATAATCAGGTTTTTGTTTATATGGTTTTTGGGTGTCCCGGCAAGGCAGCATGCTCCAGTAACCTATCCATCTGGCATTTTGTTTTTGCAGGCTTCATCTACGAAGCCCAAGTGCTGCGCCTGCTGCCCCTTAAGGAAACCCGCGCCCGGATGGACAGCACTTGGGCTGTCCTGACATTGGGGCTGTTTTGGTCGGCAAAGGTGTCCCGTTGCGGAAGTCAGGTGCTTTTTACACGCAAAACGAAGTGCGTTTCAATATTGTAATATTCTACATTAACTGTCCTCGAAAAAGGATTGTTAGGATTCCCCATGTAACCACTTTGCTGTCTTCTTTCGGGAAATACCTTACCGGATCAGCTTCCAGGTCAATACAATCCGTATTACAATCGCCTCCGTCTGTGGTTCTAAGCCAAAATTCCGCTTTGTCAAATACTTGCGAGAAATCCTCAATTTGTTGAATCTCCTGCTGCGGTGCCTGTTTATTCGTCTTTGATACAGCGTACCGCACTGCCATTGGTTTTGTTGCCGTAGCCCCTGGACACCGAGCCGCTGGAGTTCATCATGGTGCGGTTCCAGGCTTCATCATCTGAGTGTGCAGTGGCTGACCACCAGTAGCCGTACCACCCGTTGAAGTGGTAGGCGCCGCCAAGCCGTGCACCTGCAGGCAGGGCGCTGAACCCGAACTGGTCGGTGCCGTGGTTGGAGTTGTGACTGTCCCACCGGGGGTGCTCGGTCGTGTCGCAGTCGCCGCCGAGTGGTGAACTAACCTGGCGGCAGTCTTTCAACCTGTTTGCCAGGTTTCCTGAATGGACCCCTGTGTAATTGTCAATCAGGTAATTGGCGAACGCAGTCCATTCGCTATCCGTGGGTACTCTCCAGCCATCGGGGCACAGCCCCCTATCATCATCCAGGGCATACCAGTTGTATAGTTTCCCATACGCATCCACCATTTCCGCGTCGGAATCGATGCCGCTCACATCGCCGTGGGGGAAGATGGCATAGGCGCCGTCTGTGGTGCCAAGCCAGTCGTCGGAGTCCAGGTTGCCGGGGATGTCATCCCCATTAGCATATCTTGTCGTACGTAAATTTTCTGCCATATACTCCGTATCACCAATCACGACTGTTTGATAGACATTCCCGTCGATGTCGGTCACCGTCGCATCGGCCTCTTCTGTAAAATTCGCTGTAATGGTCACATCCTCAGCGGGCATGGAGAACAGGAAGCTTTCTTCATCACTGATCTCGCTGTTGTCTGCGTCGGTCCAGTTCACAAACACGTAACCCTCCGCCGAGTCGGCTGTTACCGTCAACTCTTCGCCTTCTTCGAACTCGCCGCCGCCGTCCACGCTGCCGCCCTCTTCGGGGCTCGCCTCCAGGGTCAGTACATAGGTGATGATTGTGGGAAGGGTTTCAAATTCGTATTCAGACCCATAGGCGGCACCTTCGCTGTTTGTGGCATATGCCCTGACATAGTAGGTGGTTTATTCCGCCAGGCCGGTCAGCTCGCTGGTAAATGGTCCTGTGCCTTGTCCATCGTTGGTATATCCATCATGATCATCAAGGTCGGGGCCGGGGTTTGTGCCCCACACCACACCGCGACCTGTGACCTCAGCACCGCCGTCACTGATCACATTACCGCCCGAAACAGCCGAGTGATCGGTGATATTGCTGACGGCCGTGGTCACGACCTCCGGTTTCAGTGCCAGCGTTGCCCATTGTGGCTCGTCATCCTGTATGATAAGATATTGGTCGTCTTCGCCTACCGGGATTGCATTCCAGCTCTCCCCGTCGAAAAAGATCATGTCGCCGGTCTGCGGGTTTGGCAAAGCTACAAAGTCATCCAGAACAGGAAGGTTCTCCAGGTCTTCATAGTTCCCACTGAACGCATCAGCGGAGGTCTTTGTGTGTAAGGCAAAGGGTACGCTGTAAAGCTGGCTTACCCCCATCAGTTCGCCATTCACCTGTATCTCCAGAAAGTATGCGTCGTCGCCCCATGCGACACCCTCCAGGTCATTCACTGACCCGATGTGCAGACCGATCAAACCGAATGCATTGGTTTCCGTATTGTGGATCTCGGAAAATACCGCTTCTCCCTCCGGGCTAGTCTTCAGGATGGAGATCTCAACGTCAACCTCTTCATTAGCAAGCAATGTTCCGGCATCATCACGGAGCACTGCCTGGTAGTTGAACTGTGCGGGTGGCTGAGAGATGGTGCTGGTGGCCATCAGAAACGTAAACAGAATAAAAAGAAGGCTTTTGTTCATCATGTGGCTCATTGTTTTGTCATATCGTTGATAGAAGTGTTTCATTATATGTTGTTAGTGCCACGAAAGCCCAGCTAATCGGCACAATAGTTGATCTGAATGAGATTCCGCACCTGGGGAAGCCTTGCCTTAAAGTGTATGCACAGAACTGCACTGAACTGGCTTCTGTTGTGTCCTGGACTACCAGGGTCGACCAGCCAGGAAGGTCGTCAAGGTCAGTTCAGGCACATTACGGGCTTTCGCACTCCCTGAGCGCTTTAATCCTGGATGCAGCGCACACTGTACCCTTCCTTACGTGAGTAGTTGTTGCGGTAGAAGATGTTGCTGGTATAGGACATATACCATATCCAGGCCCTTTGCAGATGATCAGTCGGGGTAGGGGAGGCCGACCAGAAATAGGCCAGGGCGTTGAGGCCGCCGAAGCCGCCGCCCGAAAAGCGTCCCCCGGCAGGAAGGGCCGAAAAATCGTGATCGTCAGTGGCTCCGGTGTTTGGTGGGAACCACAGGCCGCCTTCTCCGTCATCAGTGGTGCCTGTATCTTTCAGGCGGCCGCCCGCGATATTGTCATTGATGACTCCATTCGGATCGACATAATACAAGAGGTCTTCAAACTCTTCATCCGTTGGCACACGCCACCCATCCGGACACAGCCCGCGGTCATCATCAACGGCATACCAGTTGTAGAGGATGCCAAACACAGGAGCATTGTCATTGTCGTTATCATAGATCGCGTAAGCGCCTGTGTCCAGACCCGACCAGTCGTTGCCGCTGGTCACGTGCGGGATGTCTTCACCATTCCGATACCGGGTAACCCTGAGGTTTTCACCCATCCAGTTTGTGCCGTCGATCTCTATGATGGGATACGCATTTCCATCAATATCCACCACAACGTTTGCATCTTCGCCGTGTTCAAAGTCTACCCATTGAGGTATGCCTTCCACAAGGCGCAGCACTTGGTTTTCCTCTCCCAACGGGATCGCTTGCCAGCCTCCATTGGCATAATAGAGCATGTCGCCAGCTTCCGGGTCGTCCAGGGAGACCATGTCGTTCAGGTCAGGAAGATTATCCAGGTCGTGGTAATCTCCGCTGAATGCATCTGCCGAGGTCCTGGCATGCAATGCATAGGGTACGCTTAGCAACTTGCTTGTTCCCATCGCAGTATAGTCTGATCCGCCTGCTGCATCCATATGTACCTCCACAAAATAAGGTCCATCAGCCCACTGTATCATTTCAAAATTGCCATACAGCACGCTGCCGGAGCCGATCATGATATTGATCAGACCAAATTCGTTGGTCACTGGGGTAAACGCTTCCGTATATACTGCGTCACCTTCGGCACTGCCTTGTATAATGCTGATCTTTACGCCCACCTGTTGGTTAGTGAGCACTTCGCCTGAGGCATCGCGGGCCACAGCCTGGTAGTTGAATCCGTCTGGCGCCTGTGCCATTGCCTGGAAAATACCAGCAATGACAAAAACAACAAGAAATAGTGTCTTTTTCATGAGTTCTGTTTTTTTGTTTTCGGTCAGATGACCTGATCCTGTTTCCGGAAATCCTGTTATTTCTTAACAATCTTAAAGGTTTGCACTTCTCTCTGCCCCTCTGTCAGTTTGATAAAATAGGTGGAAGGCTGAAGGTCGCTTACCATTACCTCTGTGATTTTCCCTGTCAGGGGTTCGTTTCTGATAAGACGGCCGTTCATGTCAAATATCATATACCGCATCCCTTCGGGGTTGTCTGCCTGCAGGTATACGATGTCGCGGGCTGGGTTTGGATAGGCCAGCAACTGTTGGCCGGGCATGTTAACCTCTATGGAAGTCACGATAAGCTCGCCCTGGTGAAATCCCTGGCTAAGCATCAGGTCTTCTGCGGACAGGGTGCCAACAACGGTTTCTCCGAGAGTCCATGCCATATGGTAGCTTTCGCTCGTCCCTTCACTCCCTGAGGAGGCGACAACTGACGGTGACAGGGTCTGCGAAAAGACACCGGCGCACAACGACAGCAGAAAAAGAAAAAGTAATGTGTTTTTGTAGTTCATAGTCGTCTGATTGGTATCGGTTAATAAATGATTTGGATTCTGAGGGTTTGTGTATCTGAAACGGTCTGCACACGCACAAGGTAGATGCCGGCGGGGAGACCGGCCGTATGTACTCTTTGTTCCTGCCCTTCTGCCGGTGCCTGGTAGAATATCCGTCCCTGCATGTCTGCGAGCATCACATGCTTCAGGGCCTCTTCCGCCCGGACCACGAAATGGTCTTTGGCTGGGTTCGGATAGAGCCTGATGCTGCCTTCTGTGATCTCACCGATTCCCACTTCCAGTTCACCCCACACATCGGTGATCATCATCGGCTCGGTCACATGAACATCCCTGTTTGGTTCTCCTTCCCACTCATCATAATCCCAGCCGGGCTGGCCATCAGGGATCACAAAATATTTATATTCATATTCTCCGTCCAGCAATTTCAGGGTGACGGTATACATGTAGGGGTTTTCCTCCCGTGGTGCGAGTTCCATGTCGGGATGCTCTCCGGGCACAGGCCAGTCACCATCAAAAGACCCCGAGATAAACACCTGGTGTCCTGCATCCGGGTCAAAGGCAGTTTCCTCTTCACCGAATGTGGCATCTGCCATGTTCACATTGAATACAACATTATGTGAATAGTCCACCGGTATTAGTTCCACGTGCAGGGTGAGGTCTTCATCTGCCACCTCAAAGGGTTTTTCTGCATCCTCGAAATGCTCTTTGCTGACCAGTGCGGTATATGACCCCGCGGGAAGCTGCACCGTTGCCACCCCCTGGGCATTCGTGTAGGCTTCCTCCGGATGGTCAGCAATATTGATCAGGGCGCCGCTTACTGGCTCCCCGTCCAGGCTGTTTTCAACCACAAATGTCACATTCTGCAGGGGCTGGTTGTCTGCGATCAGCACATCGTCGATAAACCAGGAGTTTATCAGGCTGTTATCACCCTGAAACACAAAGGACACATAAAACTCCTCTTCTCCGGCAAGGTGGTTCAGGGGGATGCTCACCTCTTCCGGACCATGGTCTCTTTCTTCTTCGCCCTCCCTGGAGAAAAGTGTGGGATAGCTTGTCGGGGGGTCCATGAGGTCGGGGGCCTTTCCGCCGGGATCACTTTTCATAGCAAGGCTCCACTCTGTGGTCCACGAGACGTTGTCGGTTGATGTTTGTACTTTGAGGGTGTATCCTCCCAGGAAGTTATTCACATATTGTTTGAAGCTCAGGTTCAGCTCCTCTTCGTGGCTGGCATCGATAGGCCGGGTGGTCAGTCGAAACAGCTGATCATCGGAGGCGGGGTTCCAGTGGAATCGCATTTCAGGGCGGCTCCCCCCGGCATTGGCTGCCGGCCAGCCTCCCCAGTTCAAATGTGTCCTTGTCCACCCTACAGGAATATCGCCTGTGGCCACCGTTGAAAAGTCTTCGAAATGCGGTGTAGGAGTAGGTTCAAGTGGTACAAAATGCGCTTTTACATTCTTATCTTCATCCATCAGGATGAAGGTCTGCATCTGCCCCGGTTCATATACGTCTCCTTCCCAGTGGCTGAAGTCCCAGCCATATTCGGGTGTTGCCAGCAGCGGAACTGTCGTGTCGTCCACATACTCGTGGTCACCCACAGCGGGGCTCACCGTGCCTTCTCCTTCAGGCTCTTCCATGGTCAGGGTATGAAGGTTGAAGTCCCCTACCATGACCAGGTCTATATATACCCAGGCAAAGGAGGTGTTGTCCTCTGGGGTGATATGGTAAAGGAAGGCCAGGTGTTGCTCTCCGCTTAGCCCGCTCAGGTCGATGATAAACTCTTCCCATGTGTTGCTGGTAGACACCACGTCGAGCAGTGTCGCATTCTCATGCAGGTCGCTTACGTTGTCGTAGGGCTGGTCAACGGCCAAGATATGGATATTTTCACGGATCCCATCAGGACTGCTTGTGGTGGTAAAGCCGAAAAAAGTGAGCAGCTGGACTTCCGGATCGTCAAAGTCTATTGCATGGGTGATAAGCCATTCGTCTGCCTGGTAGTTCGACTGATACCCCTGGTAGGCCCTTGCACAGAAGTCGCCGTGATATGCGTAATGGGTGGTTTGTTCCCAGTATGCATGCTCCACTCCGTTCACATATGTCCATCCTGCGGGGGGGAAATCATCTCCTTCAAAAGACTCAAAGACAATAAGGTCATCTCCGCCAAGGAGGGCGACATTCGACTCGCCTGTGCCTCCTTCTCCAAGGTGGTTTATAGCGGTAATGGCATAATAATAGTTTCCGGTGGCCGGCACATCCGTATCGGTAAAACTTGGCTCGCTTATGCCTGTGGCTAGAGTATCCTCACCAGGGAAGCGTACCACGTTATAGCTTAGGCTTTCTGTATCGAAATAGCCGCCGTGATAGCCTTCGGCAGGGGCTTCCCATGTAACGACACCATCGCTGCCGTCGGCGGTGAGAACTACGTTCTGTGGTGCGCCGGGCAGATCTTCCCCAACAAATTGTATGACCATGGCAGGCAAACCTTCCCCAGCATGGTTTTCAGCACGGATCGAATAGATGTAAGTGTCTGCCTCTGTAAGGTCGTCATCCTGGTAGCTTTCTGCAGCGTCTGTCTGTGGGTTTGAGACAGAATGGATGAGCTGGCCGTCACGGTAGATGTTGATGGCGTCAAGGTCGTCGAGATCCTGTCCGTCCATCGTCTCTCCGGGGTTCACCCAGCTGAGGCTGGCGTGAAGCGCTCCTTGTTCGCCCGCTTCGACAGTAAAATCAGCCGGAGCTGAAGGTGTATCAGCAGCTGCCTGGTTGATCATCAGCCAGACCACCGCATTTTTGTACAATGTGGCTCCGTCTCCGGTGTAGTTGATCTCGCCGCCGGACATTGGCAAAAAGTTAAAGGAAACCACCTGGTCTTTCGTGGCCAGCATCACCTCCCCATTATCCCAGTCTGCTATGCGGGTAGCTCCTTCAGCTACGCCGTTGTTCTGGATCAGCGTCAGAGATTGCATGCCGAAAGCACTTACGCCAGTCATCATGGGATGCTCTGGTTCATGAATCACACCAAGATCAAAGGTGCCGACTACGTCATCTGTTGCCTGCGTAATGGCGGAATAACCCCCGGTAATGTACTCTCCCTGCAGGCCCCATGGACTTCCCGGATAATCCATTACATACGAGTTTTCCACAAAAAGACCGCCCAGGTCCAGGTATTCGGCAAGCACATCGCCAACCAGCTCCGGTGAAACCCCGGCGGTCTGTTGCCACTGGTTGTTGTTGAAAGCCATGACTACATCATAAGGAAGTAAATCAAACACGGTAAGGTCAGGCAAGTCTGCCGCAGGAAAACTGGTCGCCTTGATCTCAACAAATCCGTCAAGAACAACCCGCAGTGCTTCAGTACCATCCTGATCGGGTGACAGGATCAACAAATTAATTTCATCCCAGTAGTCCAGCCCCCGTGTAAGATCCAAATATGTCCCTGTTTGGCCTGACTGGGTTACGTAGTCTTGCCCGGCCATATGCCTGGCATTCTTATGCGCCACAGGGCTGCCATTGCTGTTGTGCAATGCTTCGGACGGCATTCGTGGTTCTGCCATATGGCTGTGCCTGCCCTGGTCAGACTCATCATGCACCGGATTCCCCTGGCCGTTGAATGGCACAATGAGGAGCAGTAAGGCGAATAACAGGATACATGTTCTGATGGTATTTTTTCTTGTCATGGTATGTGTGTTATGTGAAACATTCTCATTCTATGAAGCATTGTTGTTGACGGATCATCTCCTTCCCGGCTTTCATAATCATCTTACTAAAAAACAGGACAGGATTCGTTTTGCTGCAAATGCAACCGTTTCGTATAGAATGAATTTGCATGACTTCCTAATATATGAGTAGTATCCACCACACAAAAGTAACCTTTCTGCCGGGCAGCAGGCTGGCCTATATGTTCCAATTCATGAATTGACACATCATGTTTGTCAGGTAACAGGTTAGTCGTCAAACAGTTGTTTTACCCGGTCGACAGCCGGGAGTCACGTGTGGATTTTTGAAAAAATGAAGGTGTGAGGCCGGTGATTTTTTTGAATGAGCGGTTAAATGTAGTCTTTGATTTGAACCCCACCATATTTGCAACGGATTCAATGGTGTAGTGATCATGCTGCGGATCAGCAAGAAGCTTTCGTGCTTCCCTGATGCGGTATTCATTCACGAGGTGGATAAAGCTTTTTTTGAACGACTCGTTGATGGCCTGTGACAGGTATCTGTTGTTGGTCCGGATCAGGTCGGCCAGCTTGTAGAGGGAAAGTTCCGGGTCTGTAAACACTTTTTCATTCTCAAAGGCATGTTTTACTTTGTTCGTAAGGTCTTTTGCCTGTATATCAGATATTCTTGCGGAGCTATTTGTTTTTTCCCCGGAAGGAACTGGTTTTTGAGCGGGTGAGGGATAGTTGGCGGAGGTGTATTCGTCGGCAAAGGATTCAACGGGCATATCTTTCAGCTCTTTTTCACTGAAAAAGAAACTGTCTTCTTTATCAATGATTTCGAGATTTTTTTCCACAAGCTGATGGTAGGCTTTCATTTTTAACCTGCTCTGAAAGTAAAGCATTCCGGCCAGGAGCATAAAAACCCCGCTTCCCAGAAGGATCATGCGAGACCTGGTCCGCCTGGCTTCAATTTCACGGCTGATGATCTCACGTTCTACCTCCAGCAGCTGGATCTGCTGCTCTTTGCGTTCGAGCTCATGCAGTGTCTTTAATTCGGAAACCAGCTTTTGTTTTTCGATGCTGTACAGCTCTTCATTCAGCTGTTCATATTGTTTATAGTATGCCAGAGCTTCTGCATGCCGGCCCTGGCTTTCGTGCAACATGGACAACAGCAGGACATTGTGCTGTTTGAGCTCTCTGAAATCGTGATCATCAATAATGCTTTGTGCTTCATGCATTCTCGCCTGTGCCTGTGTGTGATTGCCCAGTTCGAGGTAAACAGATGCCTGGTTGTTCAGTGAACGGGCAAGGTTCCATTGGTTGCCCATCTTCCGGGAGTTGTCAATGGCCTGGTGATAATAGGTGATGGCTTCTTCAAATCGCTCGTTGCTGGAGTGGATGTATCCGATGTTGAGGAGCTGTCCGGCGATGTCGTCTTCCTCTACTTCCCTGGCGAGGTCTATAGATTTGTTGAGATAATACATGGCCTCGTCGTACATCTCAAACTGCCCTTTCGCGTAGCCTATGTTGGCATAGGTTATGGACGCTTCCCGGTCAGTGATCTTGTCACCAAAACACCCAAGGCTTCTGAGATAATACTCGAGAGCCAGGTCAAAGTCGCCAAATCGCGAGTAGATGTTTGCAATATTGTTATAGGTCCTGGCTTTCCCATGTCTGTCGTTAAGTGCTTTATAAAGCTCCAGTGCCTCCATCAGGTGGGTCAGCGAACGGTCAAATTCGCCCAGTTGATGATATAAAAAGGCCAGCTCGTGAAGCACCTCTCCCCTGGTATGACTTTTGGTGATGATTTGCGTATCATTGCCGGCCTGTTCCTGTTCTTGCGGGGCTGTCAGGCCAGTTTCACGGCCCAGGTATTCCTGTTTTGCGTATATGGCCTTACGGTAATTGCCTGATTCAGCGTGCGAGCGCGAAAGCCTGAGCAGGCTGTCGGCATCCAGGGCCTCCATGGCGGCATAGGGCTCCAGGCCATGAGGATGCCCCTCTTGCACTTCGGGGCCCTGTCTGCCGGCCCCGGACTGAACAGTGAGGAGGGAGGCGAAAGAAAACAACAGACAGACAAAATAGTTCATACCAGGTCGGATCACAGGTTCTGCAAGATACAGCCAAAAGCAGGACAGGTGCTCCGGCATTTCTCTTTAGCAAAGGTAAGGAATCTCTGCATGTTTGTAAAGGAACAGAAGTCCCTGATGGGCTTTAACCTGCGACTCGCTGCGCCGCTAAAGGGCAAAGCCGGCCGGTTGAGCCGGCAAGGGGTAAGACGTCAACGACAACACAACCGGTCAGTGTCAGAGAAAGCTTCGCAGGGGTGTTATTTCACTGCGATCTTCTTCAGAAAAAGTGTTTCTCCCTGATCGCCCTTTAGCAGGTAGATTCCGGACAGCAGGCCAGCTACATCAGGGATTTACGATATTTTCCCTGATGGCGTATTTAATGAGCCCTACGATAGATTTTGTCTTTGTTTTGGTCAGGATGTTTCTTCGGTGGGTCTCTACGGTCCTCTCACTGATAAATAGTGTTTCAGCAATTTCCCTGTTGCTGAATTCTTTCACCACCAGGGTCAGGATCTCTTTTTCGCGGCTGGTGAGAGACACCGGGTCTGAGTCTGACATCACATTGACAGTTTCCCGGGCACCCAGGCTGTCCATCATCACCCGCTGCACGTCTTTTCCCAGGTAACGTTCATTTCTGGCAACCATCCTGATCGCTTCAGGCACTTCATACATGTTTGTCCGCTTGAAGATGTAGCCATCGGCACCTGCTTCCACCATCTTTGTTATGGTAGAGATGTCTTCATGCATGGTCAGCGTCAGAATATTGACCTCTGGAAACAGTGATTTTATCTCACTGGTCAGTTTGATACCTGATTGTTCGGGCATGTTCACATCCACAAGCACTACGTCAACCTTGTGCGTTTCCAGGAATGCTATGGCCTCCTTGCCCGAGTTCACCCCACCGCAGAGGGAGATGCCGGGCTCATCTTCAAGGATAGAGCGTAAGCCTTCAATGATCAGTTGATGATCGTCTACAATCAGTACATCTATCGTTCTTTCCAGTGACATATAGGATATCGTTTATACTGGTATTGATATCGTTACAATGGTACCCCGGTTCAACATGCTGTCGATGTAAAGGCTGCCGTTCAGGTTCTCTATTCTAGACCTCATGTTGACCAGCCCGCCCCCGGAAAAACAGCAGCCGGCATCCGGGTCGAAACCTTTGCCGTTGTCTTCCACAATGAGTGCGATGTCCTCGTCGTTCCTGACAAGCTGTATGAAGATATTACTTGCTTCCGCATGTTTTATGGCATTGTTTATGAGCTCCTGTATAGCCCTGTATAATGTGTTGTCCACAAGGCTGCCTGAAGAGTCTGAGATGCCATATGTTTCCAGGTGTACCTGAATTTGCTGGCTTTGGTTTACGTGTTCTGCCAGTTCTTTCAGGGCACTGATCAAGCCTTTTTCGGCTAGTGCTGAGGGAGCCAGGTTATGACTTATATCACGTAACTCATAGAACGCCTTATCCACACTTTTCATTGCCCAGTTGAGCATCTCTTTTCTTTTGTTATCTGAGATGCCTGGTTTTTTCTGCATCACGCCAATGTTGAGCCGTGCCACTGACAGGAGCTGCCCCAGGCCATCATGCAGCTCCTGGCCTATACGCCTGCGCTCGCGAATCTCCGCTTCAACAGCTGCCCGTGATTTTTTTTCAGTAAGGTCAAGGATGGCCTTCTGGTGACTGGCCAGCTGACGATACCTGTAGTTGCGGTATATCAGATAGATGCCTGCCATCATAAAAAAAGAAGCTATGCTGATAAGCCAGATGGTGTTGGTTTTTCGGCTAAGCAGCAATTCCTGTCGCTGTATCTCCAGCATCTGAACTTCCTTGGTCCGGCTAAGCTCCTGAATCTCCAGGTTATACATCTGGTGCAGCTTAGCCTGATCTACGATGGAATCTTTTAGCTCCACCGAGCTGCGGTAGTGTTGGAGTGCCCTGGCATCATTCCCCATGGCTTCATATATCAGTGAAAGAGAAGCATGGCTTTTTTGCTTTAACTTCGTGTTGGAGAGCCTGCCGGCAATATCCATGGCAGACACACTGTGCTCAATGGCTTTAACATAGTATCCCTTTTCTTTCCATACCCTGGCCAGGCCAAGGATTGCCATGCACTCCCTGTACAATGTGTTGATTTCCCGTGAGTGCATCTTGCTCTTTTCGTAATAGGAAAGTGCGCCGGCATAGTCGCCCGTCGACTCATACACCCCCGCGATTTCACCATAGGTAACGCTGAGGCCATATTTGTTTGCCGACTGCTTCTCCACGTCAATGGCCTTGTACAGATAATGTAATGCCGAATCGGGCTTCTCCATGTTTAGGTAAAGTGTGCCTATGTTGGTCAGGCTCGCTGCCATGCCCATACTGTCCTTCTCATGCAGGAAGTCCTCCCAGGCCGCCCTGAAATGACTTTCCGCCTTGGTAAAGTTTTCAATGGTAAGGTAAAGGTAGCCCGCATTGTTTAGCGTCCCTGCCTTGTTTACAATGTCTCCGGAGGCTTCATAATACTCTTTTGCCGCCAGGAAATTCTCAAGGGCATCCATGTAATTGCCAGTCTGAAGGTTTACATTGCCAATGTTGTTATACAAATCAGCAAGATGATAGCCTTCCTCGTGGGCCATCGAGACGGTCAGCGCCTTCATATACGTTTTGAGCGCATTGCTGTAATCTGATTGAATGAAATAGGTTATCCCCGTCAGGTTCAACAGGCGGATCTCCTGGTATACATCGTCGGGATTATTTATCTGCAATGCAGTGGAAGCAATGTGCCTGGATTCTTCCGGGTTGGAGGCCACCAGCGACTTACTGACGAGAATAAGGCTATCGGTTACCTGCCGCTTGCTTTCCAAATTCCGTTGTATCCGCAACCGTTCGTCCCGGGGCAAAGACTTCTCTTCGGCTTTACCCGTGTTAAGAAAAATGGTAAGAAGTGTCAGGCAAAATATGAATCGCTTAATCATGTTCCCATCGTTTTCTCTTCATGTGGAAAAGGAGATGGGTATCCTGACCAGGACACCCTCTCCTTTATTGCATATTTTAGCCGTGTTTAACTATCTTGCAACCTGAAGTCGGCCTGTCAGCACGTTCCCGGAGGTGGTGACGATCTGTATGAAATACATTCCCTCGCGCAGATCTGCAAGATATATGGTATGGTTGTTTGCTTGCACCTGGTGGGTTCTGAGTACCTGGCCGAGGATGTCAATCAGCAGGATCTTTTCCATGTCCCGATCAGATTCAATGTGGACAAGCTCTCCGGCAGGGTTTGGATATACCGTAAACACACCCTGTGCCGGCTCTGTAACCTGCACGTCGTCGTTATCAGGGATACCCCAGGTGTCATCCGTCTCGGTGTCACCATCTACATCGACCACCCTGTTGGGTGCTCCCGGCCACTCTTCACCGTCCCAGCCTTCACCAAACGCATCGGAGGCATACTTGTATTCATATTCGCCTTCCTCAAGCTTCAGCGTGATAAAAAACATCATGCTTCCGTCGTGTCTTGATAAGACCAGGTCAGGATTGTCACCGGGCACGTTCCATTCCATATCTCCGCCAAAACCTCCGGAGATATACACGTCGTGCAACTCGGCGTCAAACCCGTCTGCCTCAGACATGTCCACGTGAAAAGTCACAGTATAGCCTTCCTGCTCTTCTCCCAGGTAGATATCGTCAATAAACCAGTCATAAATGTCTGTGGTATTTCCTTCAAACACCCAAACAAGGCGGAAGGAGTCTGAACCAATTCCGTGGTCATCTGCATTTAACAGCACGGCAACATCCTCTGCAGGAATATCCTCCGGGTCGATCCATTCCATGACGGTGTTTTCGTTATCTCCGGCAATGGCGACAACCCTGAGTGTGTAGCTTCCGGGGTCACCGAAGTTGCTGACATGATGTTTGAATGAGAGCATCATTTCGTCATAGCCACTGGTGTTGATCACCGGAGAGGAGAGGGTGCTGGTTCCTTCGAAGGCCGGCGACCAGCTGAAGTTCATTTCCGGCGGTGTGCCGCCGGCATGACTGCTCATACTCACACCCCAGTTTTCCTCGTCTGAATGCCAGCCTTCCGGTATGTCCCCCTCTTCAACACCTTCAAAGTCAACTGACCATGGAAACTCAGAAACAGTCGTGTCAATACAATTCCCTGTTAATGGAACTTCCTCTCCCTTGATGCTAAGCACCGCTTGTTTTTCACCGGCACTCTCTGGCGAAAAGACGACACTTATGCTGGTGCTTTCGTTCCCCAGGAGAAATTCTTCCTGTTCCAGGTTATACAACACAAAATCTGAATCATCGGCACCGCTAATTTCGATATCGTCGGGTCCAACGACCAGCGTGCCACCACCATCATTCAGAATGGCAAACTCCTGTTGCTCACTTTCTTCTCCCAGCTCTAAGGTGCCAAAATCGTGAGAGTCGGGCGTGATGACCATTTCCGGCTCCACCACGAGCTCTTCAATGGTAATGTCGTCGATATAGATGGTCCTGATGAAGTCTGGGGTGCCACCGTGCCTGAAAGCGATATGCGCATCCAGTCCTGCAGCGGTAAAGGGAACGGTGAAGGACGCGTAAGTCTGACTCAGATCCTCATCGCCTGAGATGACAGCCAAAGGTGTAAATGTACTTATATCGGACGGGTCGCTCATGCTGCCAACGACCAGATCGGGCAAATATGTTGGCTGATTGCCCTTTGCGTAGAAATGGATTTCTCTCTGGTTGAGGTCATGTACCGGGGGGGAGATAAGCATAATCTCCGCCTCGTCATAGTCGTTGGAGACCAGCCGCACATGGTTTGGTGCAGAGTGGGCGTCACCTTCAGAGGTGGTGCTCACATCGGCACCATCGTAGTCGGGGTTGTGTACTATGCTGGTCCAGCCCAATGGGAGTGCCGGTGGATTCACGTCATCAAAGTCCTCGGTGAAAGGCACATCAACGATACTCGCATCAATACCTTCTCCCTGTAAAAGAAGCTCCGTGCCGTCAATGTTGAGTATGGCCTCTCTGTGGCCGGTTGCCTGGGGTGAAAAGGCGATCCGTATGGTGTCGGTTTCAAAAGGATCAAGAGCAATCGTGCTGTCTATCGCTTCAAGGAGGAAATCGCCGGGGTTTTGCCCTGTCATCACAAAGTCATCCTCGTCAAGGATCAGCTCTCCCACACCTTCGTTGCGCAGGATGAAGTCGTAGGGAAGGGACTGTGTGTTTTCCTGGTACTTTCCAAAGTCGAAACTTTCCGGCTCGACAACGAGCAGGGGCTCATCAGGTATTTCTTCCAACATAAAGTCATCGACGAAGATGGTACGTGCAAAGCTTGGCGTACCTCCATGTCTGAAGGCAATATAATGGTGCCCCTGGGTCACTTCTTCGAACTTGACCACAAACTGCTGATACACCTCTGTCAGATCCGCATAGGCTTCAATGGTTACATGTTCTGTGAATGTGGAGGCATCATGGGGGTCGCTCATGGTGCCGATGATCAGATCCGGAATATTGGATGCTGAATTGCATTTGGACCAGAAGCGTATCCTTTTGTTTTCCAGGTCATCAATTGGCGGCGTGGTGAGCATAACCTCCGCCTGCTGGTTGTCGTCAGATACGATGCGCACATGATAAGGTGGTGAGTGTGGTGCTGTGGTTCCCGTCGTTCCGACAGTGGCACCGTCCCATGTTGGGTTGTACACGATGCTTCCCCACCCTTCAGGAAGGTATGGCGCTTCCACATCGTGAAAGTCCTCAAAGTGTGGGAAGGCGGTGATGGTAAAATCTGCGCCCTCACCATTAAGGGGGACTTCAACTGTTTTGACTTGAAGAGACGCTTCTTTGTGCCCTTGTACGTTGGGTGCAAAGGCGACCCCGATATCGACGCTTTCCTCATAGGCAAGCACCACCGCCTCCCCGAGGTTGTTCAACACAAAAACGTCTGCATCATCCCCTGTCAGCGTAATGTCGTCGGGCTCGACAGTGATGTCCGACAGGCCGTCATTGACAATGGAAAAGGCCTGCTCCGGAGTTGTGACCCCGGTCTGCTGTTTGCCGAAGTTGTGTGCTGAGGGGTTCACGATGATATCCTCATCCGTTTCGACTGTCTCCCAGGTGATGTTGTCGAGGAAGAGCTGCCTGACGATTGCGTCAGGAGCAAAGCGAAACGCGATGACCTTGCTGTCTGTGTCATCCAGCTCATCATCAAAGAATACGGTTTCCATGCCATACTGGTTGCTGCTAACAGTGATGGTTTCCACCGTCACAAAAGAATGGTGGTTGTCCGGGTCAAGCAGATAGCCTACCTCCACATCAAAGTTGTGAAGTGTTGAGCCTGTTTTTGTATAAAACCTTAGCCAGTTTTGTGAGAAGTCGGTCACCACCGGCGTCATCAGTATCAGCGTGGCATTTGCGTCGTAATTGGTTTCCATTCTTACATGATTCGGCGGGGAGTAGGGGTTATGTGCGCTTAGTGTGTGCACCCCTCCCATGCTGGTAAGCTCCGCTTTGGACCAGCCCTCCGGAAGATCCGGAGGCGTTACTCCGCTGAAATCTTCAAAAAATGAGGTCAATGCGTTGCCGTCACGGCCTGAATGTGATGCTTCTGCGGATTTGCCTTCAAAACCCATTGTCAGAAGACATAAAACAATGGCGAAGAGAGTAGTGCGTGTCAAGGTTGTTGTTTTGTACATAAGTTTATGATGTTTTTATTGTTGTCAGATAAGCCGGGTACTTTGCAAACCCGGTACAGCCAAAGTCGTATCGGAGGAATCATCCACACATATGTCAATGTATCTGGCATGGCTGGATTTCCGCTGTTTGATTTTTTTGATCAGAAATACATGTGTTTGATGTAGAACGATTGACTTTCATTTATTTATATCAGTTTTTCAGCAAGATAACCCTGTCGCGAAAAATTCCTTCGCCGGCGGTTATCTCAATGAAAAAGATGCCTTGTTGCAGCATCTGTCCCCGGTTGTTCCGGCCATGCCAGTTGATCAGGCTTTCCCCTGCAGGCATTGCCATCTCGGTGCTATACACAAGGTGTCCGCGCGCGTCATATATTTGCATGCTTACGAGTTCATCCTGGCGGAGCGACACGGACAGGTTCAGCTTGTCGCGGAATGGATTGGGGTATGCTGTCACATCCTCCAGCGCTGGCTGTTGTGTGTCGATAACGGGGGTTTCATCTGGCGCCATGGTCACAGCCACCACGATGTCCTCATTTTGTACCTCGAAAGTGCTATCATATGGATGGTAGTTTTCTTTGACCGCCTGAAAGGAATATTGTCCCGGGTCGAGGTATGTGATGGCAAAGCCCTCCTGGTTGGTATAGTAGGTGCCGGCATCTTCTATCGTAATGGCCACCGCCTCCAGTGCGATGCCTTCAGTGTTTTGCACTTCAAAGGTGACAGAGTAATCGCCCTCCTGCGACGGATCGCCGCTGGCAAAGGCACCAATGAAGCCATTTCTTCCCCCGGCAAGGACTTCATACTGGCGGTTGCCTGTGACATCCGGTAGCTGTCCCACGGCATCTACAGGCGAAGCAAAGCCGACAGACTTCAGGATGCGCCCATCCACTCCTTCCAGGAAATACAATTCGTTGTTTTGATATATCGTGCCGACGGCCACATCATTCACGCCACTGCCAGAGATGTCGTTGAGCACCGTTACGCTCCAGGGCTGATCAGCGAGTTCCGTGCTCCACAGCACTTGGCCGTTTAGTCCTGAAATGGCGATAGCCTCCGGAATGCTACTATAGGAGGGTACGATATCAGTATGTCCGTCGTTGTTCAGGTCTCCCGCCTTCCAGAAGTCTATGATGATGCTGCTTCCGATGTATCCGGAGTGCAGGATCTCGCCGTCCGTCACATCGAGCAGGTAGTATCTTCCCTGGTCATTTCCGGCAATGATGCCGGGCATCCCGTTTGCTGAGATCTCACCAACCTGTTCCAGGGCCCAGATCGTTGTGCCGGCAGTGGCTTTTTCCCACACGATGCTTCCGTCAGCGCCGTTCAAAGCCAGCACCCTTCCCTGGTTGGAAGGACTTGTTGCTCCGGCGATCACATCAGGCACCCCGTCTCCTGTGATATCTCCTACGCTCATTACCGAAAAGGCTACCGCATTCAGTGGCGTTTCCCATACAATGTCACCTGTTTGCCCATCAAGACAGAACACCCTTTTGGGCCCCGTGCCGTCAATGTCGTCACCCACGGCAGCAAGGACATCCATATACCCATTGCCGGTATAGTCGCGGGTCACGTCGATCATGTTCACCCATCCACCATTGCCGTATATATCGGTATCGAACTTCCACAGCTTCTCTCCCGTAGCGGATGATACGGCGACCACCGAAGTGTGTGACCAGGCTGTGCCAATCACGATATCCTGAAAGCCATCATCATTGATGTCACTGCCCAGGGCTATGCTTTTAGGATATTCCACGGTTCCGGTCGACAGTTCCCAAAGCAGGTCGCCAGTACCGGAGGCATTGCTGTTAAAGGCCCGGAGGTGTCTGTCGCGCGAGCTTACCACCACATCCGGAATACCATCTTCGTTGATGTCAGGAATGGTAAGAATGGCTTTCGCGTGATTGCTCCTGTCATTAGAACGGTCGGCCCGGTATTCCCACAGGAGGCTGCCTATAGGGATGTTTGTGTCATCCGATATTCCTGACAGATCCAGATGAAGAGAAGAGGTCTCCGTATTTGTGCCCGCATAATGCAGCACGATTTCCTCATCTATGGCACCTGCTGTAACCGGCATAAACCAGAGAGGCATGGTGAAGCTTTCGACAGGGGAGAGCTGTATAGGGAAAGTCATGTCTGAAGTGATATAGAAATGCATGTCGTCCAACTGTGCCTCTGTGATCTCCAGCTGCTCGCTGCCCAGGTTCTGGAGGTGAATCATTTTCCTGTTGCTTGAGCCCTTGCGTACTTGGCCGAAGTGCAGCTCGTCGTGATGTGCATGAAGCAAAACACCTTGCTGCAGTCCGTTTCCGGAGAAGCTGACCTGTACCTCAAAATCGCCGGGAACATTTGTCAGCAGGGTGGCTTCGCTGATGTATTCTCCAATCTCCGCAGGGGAAAAAGTCACATCCAGTGCTTGTGTCGATCCCGGCCCCACCACCATTGGGAATGACACATCTGAGTGAAACGGCGTGTCTTCATCAAGAAGGAGGTCTTCAATAATCAGGTCCCCTTCACCCGGGTTATGGATGTCCATTTCATAGACCACGTCATCACCAATGATTACATTACCAAAATGATGCGATTCGTCGATGGTGATGGCGGGTGTTCCACTGCCGTAGGGGTCAGCCTTGTAAAGAAAGCCTTGTCCTGAACTGTCGCGGGACACATACCATAGGTAGTCTCCGTCATGTACTACACCGGAAGTCCTGTACAAGGATCCGGGATAGGTTGAAATAAGCGTCCCGTCCAGCTCCACATGGTGGATCTGGGATTGGCTGTATTCCGCGATCCACAGGCTGTTATCCTGCCTGGCAAGGCCCCATGGCTGGCTTGTGGGAGGGGTGAAGCTCGCCAATACTGACCATTCGTCCTGCATTTCCCTGAGACGATAGACTGTTCCCGGGTTGGGATGGTATGTGGCTGCCCAGAAATCGCCCTGGTCATAGGCTATCCCGGACATCCTGTTGTCGGGCAGCTCAAACTGATCCATGGCATTTCCTTCCATGTCGAGCTTCAGAGCAAAACAGGGCTCATTGTTGCTGTCAGGCCTGTCAATCGTCCATAGGAATTCGCCATCCCAGGTAAGGCCGTATGTGTTGCTCTGAGGTCCGGAGAAAAGGTGCTCAAAATCGCCCTCTTCCGGATCGAAACGATATACATTGCCTCCCAGCCCGCCACCGTAAGAACCGGTGTAAAGGTATTCACCGTCCCACGCAAGCCCAGATGCGTGGCTGTTAATCTCGTATATGGCTACAATGGTCCAGAGACTGTCTTCAGAATGCACCGCTTCGCCTGCCCTCGCGGACGACAGTGCAGCTGATCCTGAAAAAAGTACCACTAGAAAAAATACACGAAGGTGTCTCATGTGTTGATCTGTTTGTTGGCAAATCAAGACCGCCATTGCAGTCCTGATATTGCTCCAGGTTCCCGAATACATGTCAGGACAAAATTACAAGGTCTTAACCTTCAATACAATACTTTGTTTTGGGTATTTTTCAGAGAGGTGAAGTAAGTGGTAGTACTGATATAACAATAGGTCTTTTGCCCACTGCGCATAGCAATAGCTATGTAAGGATTATATTTTGCAGAGATGAGGAAGAAGATCAAGACTTGGGCCGGCTAAAGTAGCGTTGACATGACACTAAAGCGAATGCTTGCAAGACATAAGGTCAATATGCCTTTAGAGAAAGCGCTGGAACAGACAAATGGAATTCAGCAGATTACATACACCCTTCCAGGATCTGGTCAGAAAAAAACATCAATTAATTAGCACACTGCCACATTATCCGGAAAGTCCGGAAACCAGTTCGGCGATCTGCACGGCATTCGTGGCGGCACCTTTGCGGAGGTTGTCAGCCACGATCCACATATCCA
>Ga0207421_10002883_pt1 | contig 20951 bp, 21 predicted proteins | sample SodLakKL_010_SED_4_FD_187542 | JGI IMG/M metagenome (GOLD analysis project Ga0207421, IMG submission 187542) | Alkaline sediment microbial communities from Lake Tanatar, Kulunda Steppe, Russia - 8KL_010_SED (SPAdes) (version 2) | ecosystem: Environmental > Aquatic > Non-marine Saline and...
AACCAAGACTGGAAAGGATACTTACCTTTCCCAGGTTATGGAGCTGGTGCAAAAGGCTCAGGCCAGCAAATCCAGGACCCAGGCTTTGGCTGATAGAGCTGCTTTTTGGCTGACTGTGGTAGCCCTGGGGGGAGGGGTTTTAACCTTCTTTACCTGGTTTGCTATTGTGGGATTTGAACTTTCTTTTGCCATGGAAAGAATGGTCACCGTAATGGTTATGGCTTGCCCCCATGCTTTGGGTCTGGCGGTTCCGCTGGTAGCTGCGGTTTCAACAGCCATTTCTGCGAAGCAGGGTCTGCTGATCCGCAATCGCACCTCCTTCGAACAGGCCAGGAAAATTCAGGCTGTAATATTCGATAAAACCGGGACCCTTACCCAGGGCAAATTCGGAGTTACTGATACTGTTGTTTTCAAAGATGATTATTCCCAGGAGGAAATTCTTAATTATGCTGCTGCCGTGGAATCTCGCTCTGAACATCCCATCGCCAGGGGAATAACGGGTGCGGTACAAGAAGTGGGCAGTGTTGAGGAATTCCGGGCCATCAAGGGCAAAGGAGTCCGGGGAATTGTAAACGGGAAAGAAATTACAGTTGCCAGTCCGGGCTATCTAAAAGAATTAGAATTTCTCGAAGGGGACGGCAAAATAGATGAACTGTCTTCTCAGGGGAAAACTGTTGTTTATGTAATTATTGATAACGAATTGGCAGGAGCCCTTGCCCTGGCTGATATTATCCGGGAAGAATCCAAACAAACCATAACGAAGTTAAAAGAGATGGGTATAAAGGCCATTATGCTGACCGGGGATAACCAGAAAGTCGCAGATTATGTTTCAAAGGAACTTGGCCTTGACGATTATTTTGCCGAAGTTCTTCCCCATGAAAAGGCGGAAAAAGTTAAAGCAATTCAATCCCGGGGTTTAACAACGGCCATGGTAGGAGATGGAGTTAACGATGCTCCTGCTCTGGCCCAGGCCGATGTCGGCATCGCTATTGGCGCGGGAACCGACGTTGCAGTTGCTGCTGCAGATATTGTCCTGGTTCATAATAATCCCCTTGATGTAACAGCCATTTTGGGCCTGGCCCGGGCCACATTCAGAAAAATGGTTCAGAACCTGGGTTGGGCTACGGGGTATAACCTGGTAGCAATCCCCCTTGCGGCAGGGGTTTTATATGGCTACGGAGTTGTCCTTATCCCTGCAGTTGGGGCCATGTTGATGTCCTTGAGCACGGTAATTGTAGCTGTAAACTCCAGATTTCTGCGGGTAAATTAGTAAATTCAACTTATGCTCTCCAAGCAAAAAACCCTGGATAGTTGAAAAAATTTCCAGGGTTTTTTAAATTAAGACAGTTTAATAGTGTGCAACTAAATCTCTAAAAGCCGGGAAAAAGCCCTATCATTTTTCAACCTGGAGAGAAGGGTGGGGTTTGCAGAAAGCAGGGAGTGACTATCGGAAACCTGCTGGTGAATATAATCTCCCCCCGCTTCTTTAATAATTAACATTCCTCCCAAAACGTCCCAGGGGTTCATCTTGAGCGCAAGGGAGACATCAAGATTTCCCCGCGCAAGCTGGCATAGATCAAAAACAACACAACCGAAGGTCCGAATTCCCCGCAAACGAGAGTGAAATGGGGCAAGGTAATCATCGGAAACTTTCCCGGCAATTTTGGGATAGGGGATAGAAATTCCTAAAAGGGCTTTTTGAGAATCTTTTTCAGGGGATACCTTGATTTCCTTTCCGTTGCATTGGGCCCCCTTTCCTTTAAGGGCCAGGTAGGTTTCAGCAAGTCGTGGAAAGTGGATGCCTCCCAGGATTGTCTCTCCCCTGTACTGCAGGGCCAGAGAAATTCCGAAAAGAGGTAAACCATGAGTATAATTCATGGTTCCATCAAGGGGATCCATAATCCACACATAATGGGAATTTCTTTTAATAAAACCACCTTCTTCTCCCCAAATGCTATGGGATGGAAAGGAAGAATGGATTTTTTCAATAAGCCAGTTTTCCGAATCTTTATCAATCTGGGTAACCAGGTCTGCAGGGTTTTCCTTGGTAGAAATTTTTAACTCCGTGTGCTGTTTTCTGGCCTGGAAAGTTCCGAGCTCTTCGAGCCAGTTCCCTAACATTTCCTTGGTTGAAAGCAGATCCATTGACTAACTCCCTCCTTAATTCCAGAATGGTTCGGTTTTCAACTTTTTTTGAATTCGTTTTTGCCTTTCTTCCAGGAAATCTTCAATTCCTTCCCGGGAGCAGTTTAAAATTAATTCCTCGGGATAACCGATTTCCTCAAGCAGTTTAATTGCTTTTTCCATTTTTCCAACGGAAAAGGAAATATGGGCGTCACTCCCCACAGTGACCCGCAGACCCTCTTTTTTCCCTATTGTCAGGAACTCCTGGCAGTTGGCGAGTCCGTTCTTCCGCCCGGGGTGAGTTGGATTCATGGAATTGTTATTTACCTCAAGCAGGACTCCTTCAGCCATGGCTTTTCTAACAATTTTTTTATAATCCAGGGCGTAGCCTGGATTATCAGGGTGGGCCAGAATATCAAGATAGGGATTTTCCATTGCGGCACAGAGGGCCCGGGTGTGTTCCTCCTGAGATTTACCATCGTAAGGAGTTCCAGGATGGATTGCTGCAAGGACGATATCGAGGCGGCTCATTCTATCCCGGTCCAAATCCAGTTCCCCGGAAGTGTTAATGATATTTAGTTCTGCTCCCCTCAGAATCCGTAAGTTTCCCACGCTTGGGGGGATCTGTAACATTGCTCCCATTAAATAATGGTGGGGACCACCGGGAATGGAGGGACCATGTTCGGTAATTCCCAGGACCGAGAGGCCTGCTTTTTGGGCTGCGAACACATTTTCCTGCACCGTACTGAATCCATGCCCGCAGGCAACTGTATGGGTATGTAAATCTGCGATTAATTTCAATTTTTTCACCCACTCTTTATTTATTATTAAGAAACTTCGAGGAGAAAAATTTTGCTCCTGCTTTAAAAAACCGTAAGGGGAAGGTCCGGGGAAGGAAAATAAAAGTTTTTAGAGAAGAAGAACTTAATTAAAGTGGTAAAGAGTGTTATAGGATTTTATCCTGCTTAGGTTTGCGTGATATGTCTAAATATTATTATACGAGGGGGTAATATCAATGAATTTAGAAGGGAAATCTGCGCCGGAATTTTCTCTGCCTGGAACGGATGGTAAGGAGCACAGTTTGGAAGATTATAGGGGTAGGAAAATTGTTCTTTACTTTTACCCTAAAGATAATACCGGAGGCTGAACCAAAGAAGCCATCTCTTTTAGAGATCGGCATCAGGCTCTGGAAGAGCTTAATACCGTAGTTCTGGGAGTTAGCAAGGATGGAATGGCTTCTCACCACAGGTTTAGAGATAAATATGACCTACCCTTTGTTTTGCTTTCTGATACAGAAAAAAAGGTCCTTGAACAGTACGGGGTTTTAAACGAAAAAGGAGGTACAGTGCGCAGCACTTTTGTTATTGATGAAGAAGGCAGGGTAATAAAAGAATACAGGAAAGTCAAGGTTGAAGGGCATGCCGAGGAAATCTTAAATTTAATTCGAGATCAGAAAAAGCTATAAAAAGTTACTTAAAAGAGCCTGAATATTATGGGAGTTGATTTTTTGGGAGAAAAGACAATTTTCTGCACTGGGGATAAGCTGGGAAGAGGAGAAGAAGAACTGGGAGAAGTCCTGATTCGCAATTTCTTTTATTCAATTACCGAAGGAGATAACTGCCCCGATGCCGTTATTTTCATGAACAAAGGTGTCTATCTGGTCCAGGAAACATCAGAAATTGCTCCGTCATTGAAAAAGCTCACTGAAAGGGGTGTGAAAATTCTAGCCTGTGGAACCTGCCTGGATTATTATGGATTGAAGGAAAAGCCACTAATTGGAGAAATTTCCAATATGCATAGTATTACCAAGCTTTTGGGAGAATCAGAACAGGTGGTGACAATCTGATGATCTGGATTATAGTTATTGTAATTCTCATAATCCTTGCCCTGGTGTTTTTTTCTCCTGCTCAAAAGGAGAAAAGGAAACAGGGTCAACTAAGGCAGCAGATCCGGAGAAAAATGAGAGTAAGTGAAGACCGGGCAGAAGAATACATTCGGGATATGAAAGGACGGCTTGAGAAAAAATACCCCGGGCGAAGTGAACAGTGGTATCTTGAAAAAATTTTGTCTGACCTGGAAAGGGGAAGATAACCCACCTGCGGGTGGGTTTTTTAATGGGAATAGAAGGAAAAAATTTCCAAAAATAGAAATTATTAAAGAGGTGGTTTAATGGATAAAAATCTAATTTTTACAATCCTTCAGAGCACTCCATCTCGATATTTCCGGGCTGAGTGGCAGAAAACATTTCAATTATTGTTTTTAAGGGTGGTGCAAGAGGAAAACAGGGTTCTGGATAAATTTAATGGGATGCTGTTAGAGGGTAGCAAAGATTTTTTTGAGCTTGAGGCTGTCCTGGCAAAGCTATCCGGAAAGGAACAGAGGGATAGAAAAATCTTTTCCGAGGAAGGGGGTGGGGCAGGGAAAAAGGCTGGAAAAGAAGCTGTGGTCATTGGTGCTCCCAATCCCAAAGAAGAATTTTTTGAATTGAAGCCCGAACTCCTGGCCTTTTCTCGTGTTTCAGCTGCCCAGAAGAGAAAAATGCTGGAAAAAGGGTACGGGGAAATTTTCCAATCTGTTATCAAACATCCCCGAGTCCGATTCTTTTTGCGAAAGGATTTTTGGGGGAAAGTTTTCCTGCCCGAATTAGGGGGAATAACAACGGTTTTTCCTGACAAAGAATTGTTAGAAAAAATTGCAAAAAGGATCTGGGGTTTCTCTTATTTGAGGCCAGAGCAGTACCGGTTAATCAAGCAGATTTTCCAGGAAAGAAAAGCTCTGGGTATTTTGCCCACAGGAGCGGGTAAATCAATCTGTTTTCAACTTCCGGCACTTTTATGTCCCGGAACATCAATAGTTGTGGCCCCTTTAAAGGCTTTAATTCAGGACCAGGTAACCAACTTGCAAAAGGAAGGAAGGGGTTTTTGGGCTGATTTTTTGGATAGTTCGCAAACCCCCGCAGAAAAAAAACGGGTTTTACAAAGGTGGGAGGATGGAGAACTTAAAATCCTTTACCTTTCTCCGGAAAGACTGCAGCAGAAAAAATTCCAGGAGCTAATAAAAAAGAGGGGCAGAAAAAGACAGGGTTTTTTTGTAATTGACGAGATCCACTGTGTTTCCGAATGGGGGCACGACTTTCGTCCCGCTTATCTCCAGCTGGCTAAAAATCCTTTAACAAGGGAAAACCGCGGCTTGATCGGGTTAACCGCCACTGCTCCTGGGCGTGTCCGCCAGGAACTGAGAAAAAAATTTGCATTCAAGAAAAGTGATCTAATGGAAACCGATGAGATGGACCGGCCCGAAATCGGTTTGCAGGTAAATTTGATTAAAGAGGGTGAGGATAGGTTTTCGGTTTTAAAGAGGGTCCTGGAAAATGATATGCCTCGATTTTTTGGGTTTACTCGGGAAGAGTTTCCAGAGAAATCTGCAGGAGTTATTTTTTTACCCTATGCCCAGGCAGAAGGAAAAAACACCCGGGAGGCGAGCACAACCAACCTTAAAGCTTGTCTGGAAGACGAAGGGCATGAAGTCATCTCTTATCACGGGAAAATGGGTGAAATGGAGAAAAAAATAGTTCAGGCAAACTTTTTAAAAAATAAGGTTTCAGTTCTTGTCGCTACAAGAGCCTTTGGTATGGGAATTGATAAACCTGATATTAACTATACCATTCACTATTATGCTCCTGGATCCCTGGAAGCTTATTTCCAGGAACTGGGGCGGGCAGGACGGGATGGAAATAGATCGCTTTCTGTTCTCCTGTTTAAACCAAGGCAGAAAAAATGCAGGGCCGACCAGAAAAAAAGGGGTGCAATGGAACCGGCCTGCCTGGGAAAATGGGAGTGTAACTATAAACAGGCCGGGCTTTGTGATTTTGGAATTCAGTCGCGTTTTATTGAAAATCAGCATCCTTCCCCAAAAGGTCACGAATTGGGCTTGGATAACTTCGTGAGGGAAATCTTTAGTAGATGGGGAAAAAAGGTTGACCTTTCCATAGAGATTTCGGGCCAGGTTTTGATCCAGAAATACCTTTTCTTCCTGCAGGAAACTGAAATAATCCGTGATTATTATATTTCCTATTTGCAGGGGGGCAAATTGAACCTGCGGGTTGAAAAAAAGCTCACTTCCTTCCCGGAGGCAAAAGAAGCATTTTTCAATGAATTTATTAAGCAGGACTTGACTATAAAAAGGCGCAAGTATGCAGCCCTGGGTATGCTGGAAAAATACGTTTTGGATAAGGAAAATTGCCGAAGGTCAATCCTTCTGGATTACATGGGCCAGGCAATTGAACCCGGTGCGAGGTGTGGTTTTTGCGACGGGGAAACATTGAACACATCCCGGGCCACGTCGATCAAGGTCAGGCACCCTGATGACAAATTTAAGGGTGGAATAAGGGGTTTTCTGGAGAAGGACGATCTTCCCGTGGAAAGGATTGTTGAGGTTCTAAAAAAAGCAGAAGAAGATGGCCTGGAAAAACAGATTCAAACCATAGTCGGGGAAAAATTAAAGGAAGATCCATCTAATACCACTGCGCTATTTATTGGTGGTATGCTTGATTTTAAAAAGGAAGGGCAGATTAACCTTTTACTTGACTGTATTTTAAGGTTACAAAAAAGGGGGGATAATTTTGCAGTAATTAATATTTTCAGCCAGCTGTTTATCCAGGATGAAACATTGGCCATCAATTTAGTCAAAAAAACGAAAAAACGGAACCGTTTTGCTACCTGCGGTTATTTTATCAGCCAGAAAAGAAATCGAAAAAAATTCTCCCTGCTCTGTCTGAATAGCTGGGGGAAAGAACTGATTTTTTCCCTGGAGGGTATAAAACTTGGAGGAGTTAGAGAATTTGCAGGAAGAATTTAGAGAAATACTTGAAGAATTAAGGGAAAAGATAAAAAACTGGGAGGAGAAGTTCAGTGAGTTTGAAGAGGTGAAAATGTATCTTCAACAGGATTTGGAGCAGGTATCAAATGATAAAAAGGGAATTAATAAAGAAACAATAGAAAGGGTTAACTTGCTAAAAAAAAGGCTGGAAAAACAGGAAAAAATCGTAGACAGGTTACAAAAAAGATGGGAAATAATTCTTTTTTTCCAGTTTATACTTTTATTTTCCCTTGTTTTTTTACTTTAGAATTTTCAGGAAGGATCGATCTCTTATGTTGAGGAAAAGTCTGCTCTTGAAAATTTTTGACGGGGCTTATATGCAGAGATGGAATGATAAGCTTCGACCAATGGAGTTAATTGAACTTGATAAACAGGCGCATAAAATGATTGTTGCCTATTTTCTCGGGAAATTTTCCGAAAAATATCCTGATTTCCACTGGGTGGAATTGATTGAAGGAGGAATTTTTGATCTTTGCCAGCGCCTGGTTATCACTGATATAAAACCCCCGGTTTTTTATAAAATCAGAGAAGATCAAGAAAAATACCGCAGGCTAAATGAATTCGTTATCCGGGAAATGGAAACCTACCTGACTCCACTTGGCGACGATTTTTTTGACCGGTTTAAAAATTATCTCCTCAGGGAGGAAAATAATTCTACCCATAGGGTTTTAGAAGCAGCCCACAACTATGCCTCCCGCTGGGAATTTTCTTTAATTGAAAACCTCAATCCTCAGGGCTTTGAAATGGAAGAAATTAAAGAAAATTTTCGAGAGCGATTGGAGAAATTCGAAGATTTACCCGGAATGATTGCCCTGGAAGAAAATAAATCGTTTCGGTCTTTTATTGACCTCTGTGGGCACCTGAGGTTTCAGGCTCGCTGGTCGCATTTGCACCGGGTTCCCAAAACCTCAGTTCTCGGACATTCTCTTTTTGTCGCTATTTTAGCCTACCTTTTGACCCTGGAAATCGGGGGTTGTGCTCAGCGCAGATATAATAATTTTTTTACCGGACTGTTTCATGACCTGCCCGAGGTTTTAACAAGGGACATTATTTCACCGATAAAAAAATCAATAGAAGGGCTTGACGATTTGATAAAAGAAATTGAAATTGAGCTGATGGAAAAAGATGTTTACCCCTTGTTACCAGCAGATTTGGTTCCCGAGATTAAAATGTTTACCCGGGACGAATTTTCCAACATTGTTACCGAAGATGGCAAACAAAAGAAGTTGAAAACAGCCCAGGAAATCAGCCAATTTTTTAACGAGGATCCTTTTAACCCCAGGGATGGAGAGTTACTCCGGGCCATTGATCGACTTGCTGCTTTTATTGAAGCCCGGGTTGCCCTGGAAAATGGATGTGTTAGCCCGGAATTTCAGGAAGCGGCTATTTCCATTAAAAAAAGCTATTCCAACAAAAAAATTGCCGGGATAAATTTTGGCGAAATCTTCGCGGATTTTTAACATGGAAATTTTGTTGGTTTACCGGGAAGAAGAACTGGGAAAAGAGTTCAAAAAAAGGTTTTATTCCGAGCCCGGGGTTAATTGCATAAAGAGTGATATCTGCACTTTAGTTTGCGATGTAATTGCGAGTCCGGGCAATTCCAGGGGAGATATGGGTGGAGGCCTTGATCTCGCTGTTCGGGAAAGATTTGGGACTGGAATAGAAGCTAGACTCCGGGCAAAGATCAAATCGTGTTTTTCGGGGAAAATTCCGGTGGGTAAGGCTGTGGTTCTTCCCACGGGTGATCCCCTTATCCCCTGGTTTATTTCCGCTCCAACAATGGTTGAGCCGGGAGAAATTTGGGGAACCAGGAATGCAGAAAAAGCAATGCTGGCAATTTTGCAGGAAGCTCAAAAATTGAGAGAAGTAAGAAAAATTGCTATTCCCGGCCTGGGAACCGGGGTTGGGGGTTTATCGGCAAAAGAGGCAGTTATCCAGATGTGGGCAGGTTATAAAAAATTTATAAATTGCGGGGGAGAAAAAAATGCTAAAAAGGTCTAAAGCAGCCCTGATTTTCCTGGGCCTGATCTCTTTTATTCTGATTTTCTGTTTATTAACTGAAAACGGGGTCCTGGCTCAGAAGGCAGGAGTTTTGAGTTTTGAGGGAAGACTTCATTCCCGTTATCTTGATCTGGCGGGGAATAAACTGGTGGGGATCCTGCTTGACCTGGGACGTTTGGACCTGGTTAAGCCCCGGGAAATGGATAGAATTTTGCAGCAATACCGTATCCGGTATTACCGGGATCTTGAGGCCGAGGAAGTAAGGATGATTGGTGAAAGAGCAGGTATAGGGCTTTTATTTGCAGGTTTTATTGATAACCTCGAGGTTTATTGGAATTCCAATCAGCGGCGTTATAAGGCTGAAGCTGAAATAACTGTTAGGATTTACGATACTGTTTCGGGGAGAGCCACTAGGATTATTACCCAGAGAGGTTCCGCTGCTCACGGGGATCGAGAAGATGCTCAATTTCAGGCGCTGGAGAATTGTTTCTCCTCGATTTTTGTCCGCCAGTTAAGGGAAGAATTTTTACTTACCAGCACAATTAAAGAAATTGAAAACGACGAGATTTATTTTTTTGGAGGTAGAGATTTAGGAGTGAAAATCGGTTCCCGGTATCAAATCCTGCAGAGGGTGGAAGATAAAACTACGGTGGGATACGGGTACAAACAAATCGGACTGCTGGAAGTAATTAGTGTTGGGGATGATTCTTCCCGGGGCAGAATTTTATATGCGAAAGAACCTGTGCAAGAAGTTAACCTACTGGAAGAAATGGTTTCCAAGTCCCGGGTTAAATTTAATCTTGGGTACAGTAACATGCCTTTTAGAATGGATGGAACTTCGGGGCGATTAAATCTTCCAGGCATTAGGGTGGGTAATGAGGTTCCTTTCTCCCATTCCAGCCAGGTATTGTTGGGATTTGCCGGAGGGGGAGGGGCCTTTATTTTTGATATTGGAGGGGTGCATGTCCGGGAATTTCCTTTATCCCCCGGCAGCCTTTATGGTACGCTTGGAGGTGGCGCAGGTTTTTCCATGGGAATGGTAGAAGGCTGCGGGGAAATTCTTGGTTCAGCGGGTATTTTTGGGGAATTACTTGCTGGAGTTAAATACTATCCCCGCCAGGAGCATGGTATAAGTTTTTCTCTCGAAGGGGTTGGCCGCCTGGCTACACCCCTGAGCCGCTGGCAGGAATTAGATGAGGGGAATGTTTCCCCCTGCGGGCCTGACTTGAGAACTTCAGGTTTTGGGATCCGAATTTCAGCGGGAATAGGGTTCTAAAATAGAGGGATTTTGGGAATTAAGTAGAAAAAATTAAAATAGGGTTAGTTTTTCTTAAAGGAGGAAATGTTTTGTCCAAACTGCTTGATCCTCTTACAATAAAAGGCCTTGAACTGCCGAATAAGGTGGTCATGGCCCCCATGTGTATGTACTGTGCTGGAGAAGAAGGTCTTGTAACTGACTGGCATCTTGCCCATTATGCTGCCCGTGCTATCGGTGGGGTGGGGCTTATTATCCAGGAAGCTACCGCAGTTGAAAAAAGGGGGCGACTGAGTCCCAACGACCTGGGAATATGGGATGATGGCCAGTTAAAAGGATTGAAAAAACTGGTTGACCGGGTCCATGAATTTGGGAGCAAAGCTGGAATTCAACTGGGGCACGGAGGGAGAAAAGCCCGGCCCGGAAAAGGGGAAATAATTGGTCCCAGCAGCCTCGCTTTTGCCGAGGAGCACCAGGTTCCCAGGGAGATGGAAGAAAAAGAAATTAAAGTGGTTATAAAGGCTTTCAAGCAGGCTACGGAAAGGGCCTGCGCTGCAGGGTACGATATTATTGAACTGCATGGAGCCCATGGATATCTTATTCACCAGTTTCTCTCCCCCTATTCCAATCAGCGGCAGGACGATTATGGGGGAAGTTTTGATAATCGAATGCGCTTTCCACTGGAAATAATCCAGGAAGTAAAACAAATTTTGCCCTCTGATAAACTTTTAATGTTAAGGATTTCCGCAGTTGAATATGTGCAACAAGGGTATTCTTTTACTGATATGGTAAAAGCTACTAAAATTTTCGCTGATGCGGGAATAGATATCCTCGATGTGAGCACGGGCGGGGCGGGTCCATCTGCGCCCCGAACCTGGCCTGGATTTCAGGTTCCTTATGCCCAAAAGCTTGGAGAGGAACTGGAAGTTCCAGTAATAGCCTGTGGCCTTATAACCGATCCGGGAATGGCCGAAGAATTAGTAAGTAACAACCGGACAGACCTTGTGGCATTAGGCAGGGCACTTTTGCGGGAGCCCAACTGGGTTCTAAATGCAGCCCTGGAACTGGGTATTCCTGGAGTAATTCCCCGTTCCTATGCTCGTGCCTATCCCGAGGATATAAGATAAATCATTATAAAGGAGGGGGAATATGGAATTCAGGAAAATTTTGATGATTATTCTTGGGGTCATTTTTTTAATTGTTCTTGTCCAGAATTTACAACCAATTACCGTTGAATTTCTTTTTTGGGAGAGAGATGTTCCCCAGATAATTATGCTGTTTCTTTCGGCCCTGCTTGGTTTTATTATTTGCTACATATGGCTGCATATAAGGGGGCGCAGGCGAAGAATTTAAATTGACATATTATTTAGTTTTTTCTGTCTTTAATTATTAGTTTATCCGGAAGGAGGTTTGGGATGGGAAAGATAGATATTGGGGCAAAAATTTTGCAGTACCGCAGGCAGAAGGGTTTTACCATAAAAGAACTGGCAAAAAAAACAAAACTAACTTCATCAATGTTAAGCCAGATCGAGAGAGGCAATGCCAATCCTTCAATAAATTCCCTGCGGATTATTGCCAAAGCGCTGGATATTCCCCTCGTTAATTTTTTTGAAGATGAGGATAATGTTGATAACCTTGTGGTTAAAGCCAATCAAAGGAAAAAATTAATGATGCCCTGTAACCGGGGATTTGTATACGAATCTCTTTCCCCCAATTTAAGCGGGAAAATCCAAATGGTCCTTTTGAAATTAAATCCCGGAGAAGAAACTACAGAAACCATGATGAGCCACGATGGGGAAGAAGCGGCACTTGTCCTTGATGGAAAAATCAAAATTTACCTTGAAGACGGGGTTTTTGAACTGGATAGTGGCGATAGTATCAGGATACCGCCCGGGAAACCCCATAAATGGGAGAATATTGACAGCTCCACTGTAACGGTTATTTTTGCTATTTCCCCGCCATCTTTTTAATTTATTTAATTGCCCTTGTTCAAGGACAGGGGCTTTCTTTTTTTCGACAGAGGAAAAAAGAGGGGTTTTGAATTAATTGTTTAATAAATTTAATTAAATTAATTAATTAATTGTGGGGACCCGAGGAAAATAAAATTTTTGGCAAGGGGGATTTAAATGAAGATAAAAGAAGTCCGGGTGGGATACCTTAATATGGAATTAAAGGAGCCGTTTACCATTGCTTTAGGTACCGTTACCGAGGCAAAAAATGTGCTGGTTGAAATTGAAACAGATCAGGGGCATCTCGGTTGGGGAGAAGCGGCTCCCATGCCGATTGTAACTGGTGATTTCCAGGAATCGGTTTTGCGGGGAATTTTACAGTTTCTCCGACCCCTTCTCCTGGGGGTTGATCCCCGGCAGATTTCCCGAATTTCGGAAATGTCGAATAAGGTTCTTTTCGGGAACCCGGGTGCCAAAGTCGCCGTTGAGATGGCTCTTTTTGACCTCCTGGGGAAAATTTATGGTCTGCCCCTGTATATCCTCTGGGGTGGCTATGACAATTCTTTTGAGAGCGATTATACCATAGGGATTGATGAGCCGGAGACAATGGCAGCAAAAGTTGATCCCCTCCTGGAGAGGGGGTACCGGGCGCTAAAGGTTAAAGTTGGAAAAAACGGAAAAGAAGATGTTAAGAGGATAGCTGCGGTTGCCGGTGCTGTTGCAGGAAGGGCCCTGATCCGCCTGGATGCAAATCAGGGTTGGGGAGTTAAGGAGGCTGTAAGCACTATCCGGGAGATGGAGAAACTTAATGTCGAACTTGTTGAAGAACCAATCCCCCGAGGCAATATAGAGGGAATGGCTTTTATCCGGAACCGGGTAAGTGTCCCGATCATGGCAGATGAAACTGTTTTTTCTCCTCAGGATGCCTTAAAAGTTATCAAAGCGGGAGCAGCTGATTTAATTAACATCAAGCTGATGAAAGCAGGGGGATTGATTGCGGCAAGAAAGATTGATGCCCTGGCCGCAACTGCAGGAGTTGAATGTATGGTGGGTTGTATGATAGAAAGCAGACTCGCAATGACTGCTGCTGCGCATCTTGTGGCAAGTTCGCCAAATATTACGAGGGCTGATCTTGATGCTCCTGGGTTTTTGCGTTCTGACCCCATTATTGGTGGAGCAGAGGTAAAAGGTGGTTTATGCACCCTGCCTGATAAACCTGGCCTGGGCCTGGAACTTAAAAGACAGGAGGTAAAATTCGTTGGTAATGCCTAAAAATAGGTGGAAAAATGAGTTTGCAGAGTTTGCCCATAAAATAATGGAGGAATTTGAAATTCCGGGTATTTCAGTTGGCCTGTCCCAGAACGGAGAAGTTATTTATTCCGAGGGTTTCGGCTATGCTGACCGGGAGAACCAAAAGAAAACCACTCCCGAAACAGTTTTTGGGATCGCTTCAATAACCAAGTCTTTTACTGCCCTGGCGATAATGATTCTGGAAAGAGAGGGTAAATTATCTACGGGGGACCCGGTAATTAAATACTTACCCGAATTCGATGCAGGAGATAAAATTACTCCAGCGATAAATATTCACCATTTCCTGACCCATACTGCCGGCTTACCGCCCACTCCCGCTTTAATGTATGCAATGGTAAGGAGTATTGAGGGTGACCCCACAACTGAAAAGCTTAAAGAAGAGGGAAAGTGGGAAAAGTGGACAGAAGAACCTCCAATTGATAGCTATAAAGACCTGCTGGATTTTTGGGCCCGAAATAAACCTGATCCCCTGGGTTACCCTGGTGCTCAATTTAGTTATTCCAATGACGCTTATTCTCTTTTGGGGACCATTGTGGAGAGGGTAAGTGGAATGAGTCTTGCCGAATTCATGGAGGAAAGGATATTCAAGCCCTTTAACATGGAGAAAATTACCTTTTCCCCGGATAAACTCCAGGACTGGCCAAATGTAACCCAGCTTTATGCACGGATTGATGAAGACATTGTACCTGCTCCCCAGTGGAATCATTCAGAAGCAATGCTTGGAGCCGGATTTTTAAAAACCAGCGCCCTCGATCTTTTACGTTATGGTCAATCTTTTCTTGGTTCTGCATATTTGAACAGGATGGGTTCTCCCTATTTCCCGTTGCCCGATGGCAAGTTTTATGGTTACGGGTTTATGGTTCAACCCGATTACAAAGGAAATACTATTGTTGAACATGGAGGTAGTTTAAAAGGGATTTCCAGCCACCTGGGAATGGTCCCCGGGGAAAACCTGGTAGCAACGGTTTTGATTAACCTCGTGGAAATGCCTGTTACCCGGGTTTGGAATGCGCTTATTAATCTTGCTCTGGGTTTTTCCATTGATGAGGAAAGGTTTTCTTTTCCGGCACTTTCCACGCTTCCTAAGAGCTGCAAGGATTGGCCGGGAAAATATGTTTCTCCTGAAGGTGCGGAAATTGATGTAAACTGGGAAGAAGAAAAGCTATTTATTGAATTTAATAATAAAAAGCAGGAACTAACACCGGTGGCAGTGGATAAGGCAAGGTTAATTCGCAGGGGAGAGAAAAGTATAATCCAGTTTTTGCGAGATGGAGAAGGTAAGGTCTCCGGGATGCACATGGGTCTGCGAATTATAAAAAAAGAGAGTTAATTTAAAGCCCCGCTAATCGCGGGGTTTTTTCTTTTCGGAGAAGAAAAAAATATGCGGGAATTTTTTTGTTTGCAGGAGATAAAAAAATGAGGTAGAATTATTAAATGAGGATGATTTTCATTTTCAAAGGAGGAAAACCTATGGTTTCACTTCCCAGAGCAGTTCAGTTACTGGAAAAAACATGGACAATTAGTCCATTAATGCAAAAAATATATTCCTCACCCTACCGTTTTATTGTCAAAAGAGAAGCAGGGCTGGCAGGGATTAGGGCAGGAGATCGAATTTTAAGTCTTGGCTGTGGAGCAATTCCCTTTACAGCAATTTTTCTTCAAAAGATTACCGGTTGCCCGGTTTCAGCCCTTGATATTGATCTTCCCGCTTTACAAAAAGCCGGGGAACTCTTGAAGAAAGCAGGACTTAAGCAGATCAGGTTAATAGAGGGGAATGGAGCCTTTATTGACCTTTCTGATTATTCCGTGATAGTAACTGCACTCCAGGCTGAACCCAAGGGGGAAATAATCGATAATTTTTTTAGTAATGCTCAAGTGGGAGCTCGCCTGGTGATGAGGGTCCCCCGAAAAACTTTTTCTACCAATTATGACCCAGTACCCCAAAAGTACAAACCAGAAAAAGAAGTCAGGCAAGCAATGATAACTTTTGGAAAGTCGGTTTTATTCCGGAAAGCGGTTTAATATGGCTAAAAAAACTGTTCTGGGTATGGTAGGGGTAATTCTTCTAATGATTTTTGCCTTCAGGGAAGGGTGGGCTGAAATTGTATCTGCCTGGGGCCAAGTCCCTTTCCTTTGGCTCTTAATTATACTCAGCCTGCAGGTTTTCACCCTTCTCCTTGGAGCATACCAGTGGCGACACCTTTTAGCTGATAGAGAGAAAAGTCCTACCCTGCGGGAAGTTTTTTCAATAAATCTTGTGGGAAGTTTTGTAGAAAGTGTAACTCCCTCGGTAAAACTGGGGGGAGAGGGTGTTAAGATTTTTCTACTCAGGCAAAAGACGGGGAGAACTTATGCAGATCTCACAGGAGTTTTGCTGGTTCACAAGTTTGTTTCACTGCTTCCTTTTCTGTTTATTCTTGGCCTGGTCTTGCTTGCAGGAGTTCTCAATTATTCAATACCCACCTTTTTATACTGGAGCTTTTTATCCCCGGTGGTTTTGCTTTTGGTTTTCTCCTGGTTACTTTTCAAAAAATGGAACCAGGATGTTTCAGAGACCAGGTTCGAGGTATTTGGCAAAATTAGAGATTTTATTTGGAGAATGATTGGTTCTGTCCGGGAAAGGAGAGAGCAGGTATCCTTTTTAAGAATGTTTGCGATATCTATTTTGATCTGGTCTCTTTACCCCGTTAAGGTATTTTTTTTGAGCCGGCTTTTGAATATGGAAATTGATTTTCTCCTGGTCAGTACTGCTACTTTTCTGGCTTATTTGATCAGCATGCTTCCCCTTTCTCCGGGAGGGATCGGGACGTATGAAGGAACTCTAGCTTTTATTTTAAATTTGAACGGGATCCCCTTCGTAGAAGGTCTGGGATTGGTCCTGCTTTCAAGAATTATAACTTTTTGGATCCCACTTATCTGGTCAGGTTTTGCGACAATAATAACTTTGAAAAATTACGGAGAACAGGGTTTTTTAAGGGGAGGTAAGGAAAATGAAAGAAAAACACCAAAAAAAATTACTGCATGAAAACCTGCTGAAAATGATCCAGGGATTTGAATTTTTGGGGGCAAGTTTTCCGGCATTTGGTAAAGTTTATCACAGGGTTTTTTATCAAAAACTAGTTGAAAAGGAAATAAAAATAGCCGGTATCCAACCAGGTATGCGGGTTATTCAGGTAGGGTGTGGTCCGTACCCCTTTTCTGCGATTATGCTCGCCAAACAGGGCTGTAAGGTGGAAGCCATTGATAATGATCCGCAGGCCCTGGAAAGGGCAGGTTATGTCCTGGAAAAATTAGGTTTAAAAGAGAAGGTTGACCTGAAATTAATTGATGGGCATAGAGTGGATTACGGGGAATTCGACCGGGTTTTTGTTTCCCTGCACGTAGAACCAAAAGACAGTGTCCTGCAGAAGGCAATCGCCGAGATGGGTGCCAGAGGGAAGGTTGTTTTCCGCAATCCCAGAGGCTTTCTGAAGTTATTCTATAGCGGTGTGCAGCCCCAGAAATTGCCCGTTCCTATTTTTTCCCGGATTAAAGAGAAACTGGGGAAAGAATCTCTTTGTATTTCAAGCTGTAAGGTTAAAAATCTGACTGAAGCAGGTTTTGGCGAAGAATTAATTATTAAAAGCGTTCCTCCCCATCCTTTATTGCCTGCCCTGGGACTTCGGCCGGGGAAAATGGTATGCCTGAAAGGACGACAATATTTCAATGGGCCTTTCCTGGCCCTCGTAGATGGTCGGAAAGTAGCCCTGGGTTTTGACCTTGCGCAAATGATTGAGGTTCAGGGCGGTGAGTAAAGTTGAGCGGCAATAAGAATCGTAATAGAAAAAGATACCACTGTGGCCAAAAACCCGAAAAATTTAAACCAGGTGAAAAATCAATTCTTTTAATTGGCCCTCCGAACGTGGGTAAAAGTGTTTTTTTTAACTGTTTTACCGGCCTGGAAGCCAGCGTGGGAAATTATGCCGGGACAACTGTTGAATTTTCCCGAGGTCGGATGGTCATCGGTGGGTTTCAATATGACCTGATTGATGTGCCTGGGACCTACACCCTTGATGCCACCAATCCTGCAGAAAAAGTAGCCGTGGATATGTTAAAACAGCGGCCTGCGGGAATTATTTGTGTTCTGGATGCCAATAGCCTCGAAAGTGGCCTTTACCTCCTGTACCAAGTCCTTGAATTTCAACTTCCTACCGTGGTTGCTATTAACCGGACTGACCTGGCCCGCGAAAGGGGATATTTTACCGATGGTAAATCCCTGGAAAGCGATCTGGGAATCCCCGTAATCGAAACGGTTGCTTTGACCAACCAGGGCCTGGAATCTGTTCGGGAAAAAATTATCTCGGCACCTGTTCCTAGCGGGCTCCAGCCAGAAAATAGCTTTCAGCGCTGGGAAGAAGCAGAAAAACTAGCCCGGAAAGCACAGAAAATTGGGAACAACAAACCTCGAGAAACAAAAAGACAAAAACTGGACCGGTGGTTAACAAATCCCTGGCCTGGTTTACCCCTGGCTATAGTTATTCTATCCCTGATTTTTGCGATTATTATTGGGTTGGGGATGGGACTCCGCCAGTATATTCTTTTGCCATTTTTCCGGGAACTGGTTTTCCCCCCGCTAATTTATGGTGTGGAGGGGATTATTGCTCCCGGGATTTTCCGGAACATTTTAATAGGAGAATATGGATTTTTGATCAAAGGATTGGAATGGCCTCTGGCCCTGGTTTTCCCCTATGTGCTCTCCTTTTATTTAGCTTTGAGTGTTTTGGAGGATAGCGGTTACCTTCCCCGGTTTGGGATTTTGCTGGATGGAATAATGGCGAAAATTGGCCTGCGTGGCTCGAATATAATCCCTCTTCTTTTGGGTTACGGCTGTGCCATACCGGGTATACTGGGAACAAGGGCCCTGGAATCAAAAAAGGAACGGATCATGATATCCACGATGATTTCTCTCGCCGTTCCCTGTATTTCTCAATCCGGGGCTTTTTTCGCCCTTTTAGCAGAAGTTTCTATCCTTGTTGTACTGGCCCTTTTTGCTTTTTCCATTCTGGCAATGTTTGTTGCCGGCCTGGTCATGGATCGCCTGCTGCCCGGGAAAAGAATGGATACAGTCCTGGAAATCCCGGAACTATTATTTCCCCGGCCTCGATTTCTTGTGAGAAAAGTAATAATTCGAATCAAGGGTTACATTTTTAATGGGGCGGTCCCCATGGTTATGGCAGTGGGAGTTGCTTCCCTCTTTTATGAAACTGGAATCCTGGTTTTTGTAGGAAGAATTCTCAGTCCCTTAATCGAACAATGGCTTCGATTGCCCCAGGAGGCTGCGGTTCCCCTGGTTTTGGGAATTGTTCGCAGGGAGCTTGCCGTTTTGCCCCTGGTTGAAATGGGTTTGACCCAGATCCAATTACTGGTCGGGGCGGTTGTAGCCCTGTTTTATGTTCCCTGTATAGCGGTCTTGGCAACCCTGGCCCGCGAATTTAGCCTTAAAATGGCCGCACTGATTTTGCTGGTCACTGTGGCAACTGCTTTTTTGACAGGAGGCCTTCTGGCCAGAATTTTAGAACTGATATTTTAAAAAAAAGCCCGGGTGGGCTTTTTTTATGCTGAAAAATTATTTCTCTGCTGGGTCATCAGGTCAACAAAGGCTTCCAATCGTGTTTCTACACCTGCCTGGCCGGTTTGTTCGTCGATGAAAAAGGTTAGGACTGGGATACCATTAACTTTGCTCAAATGAGGCATGATGCTTTTGGCGACAATTTCGGGAATGCATGTAAAGGGAGCCAGTTGGACTATACCGTGAAACCCTTTCTCGGCGAAATGGACAACATCTCCAACGCTGTTCTGTCCATGTCCGCCTATGACTAAAGGAATGTAAGGCTGGGCTCTTTCCTTGGCTTCCCGTTCGCCGTGGGCCACAACATCGCGGCGGGTAAAACTGGTCAGAAAAATGGTCCGACGGGGAATTACTCCCATGTGGCCCAGGGTTTCTTCCAGGTAAAAATTCGCCGCTGGTTCAAGTTGGACATATATTTCCCCAATTATTCCTACTTTTAAGGGTTCAAAATCCAGGTTCTGGGGAACTTTCTCCAACTCTTTTAATCCTTCCAGGTGGGCTTCTTCAATTTCTTTTGGACTACGGGCTTCTTCCAGGTATTCAATACCTTTTCGGAAAGCCCGGCTCGTGTCACCCCGGTTTAATTCTCTTGCTCTGGCTTCGTGGCTTTTTATTTCAATGTCGTCTATGGATTTTAATTTGGCAAAACCATTACGGACTGAACGGAAAAAATCCCCCCAGGAGCCGCCTTTTTTTAACTTAAGTATTTTTTTAAAAAAGTCAGCGGGTTTTTTTAAGGGAGGGAAAAAGAAAATAAACTGGGGATTGTAACCCATTTCCTTCAGAATTCGCCGGTGTAGTTCTCCATAAAAGCCAGCCCGGCAGGGTCCATAACCCCCGGCGCTGACAATCATTTCTACCCCCTTGGGCAGAGTTTCCAAATAAGTTCCTAAAACCAGCTTGAAAGGGATACAGGCAAATTCAGGAGCATACTGGACTCCCAGAGAGAGAGTTTTGGGGGTTGGACGGGGAGGAGAGATTACTTCATGGCCAATTTCCTCCAGCATTGATTTAAAAACAATAGTTGAGGTTCCCATGTGGGCGTAGGTTACGCGCATTATTAACTCACCCCGTTCTTTTTTCTTCCAGTTGATCCCACTTACTGCAACGACTACCCCAGCGAGCTAAAAGTTCCCCCTCGGCCATAATATTTACAATTTCGCAGTTGTTGGGACAATCTGTACATTCAAAACTGCTGGCTTCATACTGGAAGTCGCTTAATTCGAAACCTAAAAACCGGGTTGGTTTATCACTTTGAGCCATCAGGCGTTTGGCAATTAAAGCTGCTCCCAGTGCTCCCATCACATTGAAGTGCGGGGGGATTGTTATTTCTTCCCCCAGGGCCTTTGCAAAAGAAGCTTTAATTCCGGGGTTGGCTGCAACTCCTCCCTGGAAAACAATCGGGGGGAGAATATCCTTTCCCTTGCCCACATTATTCAGGTAGTTCCGAACAAGAGCTTCGCTTAACCCGGCGATAATGTCAGGAAAACTGTGTCCGGTTTGTTGTTTGTGGATCATGTCTGATTCAGCAAAAACAGAACAACGTCCGGCTATGCGGACGGGTTGGTTGCTTTTTAAGGCGAGTTCTCCAAATTCCTCTATTGGTATATTTAAACGGGCGGCTTGATGCTCAAGGAAGGAACCTGTTCCAGCAGCACAGACAGTATTCATTGCAAAATCAACAACCACACCATTGCGGATAATAATAATTTTGGAGTCCTGTCCTCCAATTTCTAAAACGGTTTGCACATCGGGAACAACGTGGGTTGCTGCAACAGCGTGGGCCGTAATTTCGTTTTTTACTGTATCTGCACCAGCAATTACT
>Ga0207421_10002884_pt1 | contig 20936 bp, 18 predicted proteins | sample SodLakKL_010_SED_4_FD_187542 | JGI IMG/M metagenome (GOLD analysis project Ga0207421, IMG submission 187542) | Alkaline sediment microbial communities from Lake Tanatar, Kulunda Steppe, Russia - 8KL_010_SED (SPAdes) (version 2) | ecosystem: Environmental > Aquatic > Non-marine Saline and...
AAAAATTTACCCCTGGCCACTTAACTGTCTATGCTTACGCTTATCATCGGGGTCGGGATCGGTATCGGGATCGGGGTCGAAGTCTGAATCAAATCCGGTAGACAAAGTCGTGTAAAAAGCTGCCCGGTATTTTCGATACCGATTCCGATACCGACACCGACCCCGACAAATGTGGAAATTCCAGCGCCATAGCACAAATTTTTCTTGTTTTTTATGACCCCAGTGTATTGGAAGAAGATACACGGGGCAAGCAGGGTTTCAGGAGCAAGTCTAACAGAAGAAAAAAACCTTGTCCTCGTGCTTCTTGCCCTTGTATCTGGCCAGCACCCCGGGCAGAATGTCCGCGATCTCCCTGGCCAGATTGCCCCTGAAAGGATAAGCCTGTTCAAGATCCTTGCCAGCCAGGCCATGCCAGTATACTCCCAGGCTGGCGGCATCCAGGGTGCGCAAACTCTGAGCCATTAGACTCCCGATAATACCGGCCAGGACATCCCCGGAACCTCCCACAGCCAGGTTGGAAGTGGCAAAGGGCGAGATATAGAAATGCTGGTCCACACCGGCAATCAACGTGGATGCCCCCTTGAGCACCAGGTTGACGTTATATTTCTCGGAGAATTCACGGACGTAACTGCTCCTGTCCTGGTTGATCTGGGCGGCGGAAACGTTGAAAAACCTGGACATCTCCCCGGGATGAGGAGTCAGGATCACCTCGCTGGACCCGGAAAGCCTCTTCATGAGGGAATCTTCCCCGGCCAGAAAGTACAAAGCATCAGCGTCAAAAAGGGACCTTTGGTGCACATTCTCCAGGTAGTCACAAAAAAACGCCCTGGTGTCGTCGTCCCGGCCCATGCCCGGGCCTACCACCACCGAGTCGAAACGTGCCAGCTCGTCCTTTAGCTGGCTGAACATTTCCCGGCGCCAATTAAAGCCTTCCCCCAGGGGAATGGTCATGATCTCGGGCCAGCCGCATCTGATCTGCCGGGCAAGATCGGCCGGGCAGGCCAGGGTCACAAGTCCGGCACCGGAGCGCAGGGCACCCAGGCAGGCCAGTACAGCCGCTCCAGAAAGGGACTGGGACCCTCCCAGAACCAGAACATGCCCTCCTTCTCCCTTGTGCATGGTACGCCTGGGCATCTCCAGCCTGTTCAGGATATCGATATCCAGGACATAATGCTTTGGAGGGTGACCTTCTTTTATGCTCTGGGGAATGCCGATTTTTTTTATGCTCAAGCAACCCACGTGTTCTCTGGCCTCGGGCTGCATAAGACCCAGTTTGGCCTCTTCAAAGGCCACGGTATCATCGGCTTTGACCGCCACCGGGCTGGGCTCGCCAGTGATGCCGTCTATACCCGAAGGTATGTCCAGAGAAATTACGTAAGACCTGGCCCCCATTTTGTTGATGGCCTTGATCCAGTGCACGTAATCCTGGCGAAGCTCCCCTGTAAACCCTGTGCCCAGCAGGCCATCAACAATAATGTCCACATCCTTGATAAAATCAAAGTTGTATTCAGAAAGATGTGCATAGGGTACTTCAAGCTTGCGCAATACTGAAAGGTGATAACCGGAAGCGCCGTCATATTCTTTGAGCCTTTTAGAATGCAGGGTCATCACCTTGACCCCGCTGTTCCATAGATGCCTGGCCAGGGCAAAGGCATCCCCGCCGTTATTGCCTGAGCCTGCAAAAATCAGGGCGGTACGCCCGGCAAGATCATCAAATCTGCTTTTGATCTGGCTGAAGGCCTCACGACTGGCGTTCTCCATTAAAAGTTCCGGCCTGAGATCAAAATCGTCCATACTTCTCTTGTCCCAGGCGGCCATTTCCTGTGGAGTGGGCAGGGGCAGATACATAACGCCTTTCTCCTGATGATATTAATAAAACAAGTTATCCAAAACCAAGTTTGTCAGTAATTGTCCATTCAAGCTGTTTTGTTTTCATCCGGCAAGTCTTTCCTTCCGCATGCTGAACCTGTTGTAACTATTGCCGTGATAAGATGTGACTGCAAAAAGTCATTTTTGCAGTCACAGACGTCAGTGATCAGAGGTCCCCGGTGAAACACCCCAGAGACTTGCCCGGTTAACCTTCTTCCAGTTAACTGGGGGACCCCGGTTTCACGGGGCTAGCAGAGATCCCCAGTGAAATCCCTTCGGGAACTCCAAGGAGTTATTTCACGGGGCAGGCAGTAAAATCAAGAAGTTATGTCGATTGTTAATTTCTGAATTTTTCATACCCCGACTTTTTGCAGGTGCATCAAGGTGTGCTGAACAGTTACAAACTATCTTGCAAAATCTCGGATGATCTCGTTCATCTGTTCCACGGCCCTGACCATACCCACCATGACTGCCCTGGCTATTATGCTGTGGCCGATGGAGTATTCGCAGATATTTTCAACTCCGGCAAAAGCCAGAATATTCTGGTAGTTCAGGCCGTGGCCCAGGTTGACCTTCAGTCCCAGTGAGTGGGCATGCCTGATCCCGGCCAGGATTTTCTCCAGTTCGGTCATTTTTGCCGGAAAATCCCGGGCATCTGCATAGTGCCCGGTATGTATCTCAATATATTCGGCACCTATTGAAGCAGCAGCTTCTATCTGGTCCGGATCTGCATCAATAAACAGGCTGGTTTGGACATTTCTTTCCCTGAAAGGGGCCAGATAATCCCTGATAAAACCTTCACGTCCTCTGCACTCCAGTCCTCCCTCTGTGGTCAACTCCTCACGCTTTTCCGGGACCAGGCAGATCATGTGCGGCTGCACATCCAGTGCGATGTTCTGCATCTCCTCTGTTGCAGCCATTTCCAGGTGCAGATTGGCTGTGAGGGTGGAATTTAAAAGACTCAAATCCCGGTCCTGAATATGCCTGCGGTCTTCCCGCAAGTGAACGATTATGCCCTGGGCCCCGCCCATTTCAGCCAGATGGGCCGCAGTGACCGGTTCGGGCTCTCTTCCCATGCGGGCCTGCCTTAGAGTAGCCACGTGATCAACATTTACTACCAATACCGGCATACAAGTCTCCTGCTTAAGCCCTGCTTTTTTCCGCAAAACAGGCCTGGAAAGTAAATAGGAAATATTCTCTTAAGGATGCAAAAAAGTCAAGCCTGCAGCTTACAACTTACAACTTCAGGGCCGGCTCTTTTTCCTCTTGACCAGCGGGATTATATCAAGGCAGTATGTATTGCAACGCCAGGCATAAATCGGCTCGAGCTCGACCCTGCTGTTTTTATTCCGGTTTATGCTTAATGATTGGTATCCTTTTTTACCCTGCAGCACATCCAGCTGCATAATAAAAAACCAGGGAGGTCGCCATGGCCAGAATAAAGATAGAAGGCATGTCATGCGGACATTGTGTAAAAGCTGTAACCGATGCCCTGAACAACCTGCCCAGAGTGTCCAATGTCCAGGTCAGTCTGGAGCACGGGCATGCAGAATTTAATGCCGGAGAAGAGCTTGATATGGCAGCAGTGAAAAAGGCGGTTGAAGACGCGGGGTACAAGGTGGTCGAATAAAACAATATCCGGCGGGTTTTTCCGGTTATTGTAACTACTTAAAAAACTTTAAAAGGCGAAGCTGTTATTTACGGAGTACTCAAATGCAGACTAGTGCAGATAAGACCAAAGAGGCCATCAAGGACCTTTCAAGGGTATTTCAGTTTGAGCTTTGGCTCAGATTTTATTTTATCCATGATGATGAAGGCAAGCTGTCCATAAACCTGGACGAGGAAATGCTTCAGAAGATGGAAGAAAAATACGGGCACCTGGCTGAGCTGGCCAGAACCCTGAGTGAGAAGGAGATAACTCCCGAAGCATGCCGCCAGGCAATTGTGGAGCATATCATGCACCAGTTTGACGGAATAAAGTACGATGTGGGCTTTGTTCCCCGGATTATGGACCATGCTGTATTCAAGGGTGAGATTCAGCTTTTCAACACCTGGGCCGGGCTGCACGAAGAACAGCTGGACCGCAAGGTCCTGGATTTTGACAGATGGATCGAGATTTATGACGAGTGGAAATCCAGCGAAGGTGCTCAAAAGGTGAATCTGGCTCTGAATATTCAGGATACTGAACACCATCATCCCGGATCGGAGAAGACAAACTGAGGCTTAAGCGATCCAGCACTCCACTTGAGCTGCCAATCCTGCCAGGCCCGGCCTCCGGCCCAGAGGAGCCTACGCCCCGGAGGGCAAAATCACTCACTCAAGTTGAGTGCTGGACCACGTCCCCTGAATTCTGATCTCTGCCCCCTGACTTCTGACCCCTGACCTCTGACCCCTGACCTCTGATCTCTAACCCCTGACCTTGTCAGGTCTTTTTCTGCTTTTCCAGGGCCTCTTGAACCGAGTCCGCCATTTCCCGGGCATCCAGCTCCTCCCCTCTTTCCTGTCTGGCCAGGATGAGGTTTATCTCTCTTTGCACCACAGGCTTGCGGATATCATAATATAGTTGCCAGCTTTCCATGGCCCCCTGGGCATCTCCCTGTCTGGCACATGCCAGACCGGTATAGAGAAGGGCAAAGTTGTCCCTGGGGCGAAATCCCAGAAGTTTTTCCCAGGCTTGCCTGGCCCCGGTGTAATTCCCCAGCATGAAATGACAATACCCCATGTTGCGCATGGCCTCCAGATGCCTGGGTTCTTTCTTGAGCATTCTGGAGTACAGGTGAGCAGCCTTGTCGTACTGCCCCTCCCTGAGGAGCCTGTCTGCGTAAACCATATCCGGATCAACTCCGCTGGATTTTTTTTCCAGGGAGTCCCCCTGCACCTTCTGGAACAGCCCACGAAAAAGATCTCTTCGGGACAATTTGCGGTCTTTACCGGATCCGCCTGCCTTTTTTTCTCTGGCTGTCATTGCCGGATTAACTCCTGCTGGTGGCTATCTTGTAGATTTCGTTGGGGTCCAGGATGAGCACCACGCTTCCATCTCCCATGATAGTCGCTCCTGAAATACCGGGCTGGTCCCCCAGATATTCTCCCAGGGACTTGATGACCACCTCCTGTCTTTCCAGCAGGTCTTCAACGATGAAACCCAGCCTGCGGTCCCCAACCTTGATTATAACCAGGGGCAGCTCCTCCCTGCCTTCCTGGTCAGCAGGCAGCTCCAGCAGCTCCGCCAGATCTGAAATACCCAGAACCTCCCCGCGCAAAGTTATTGCCTTACGGTTATTAATCTCATTTAGCCTGCTGGCTTCGATCTTGGTGGTTTCGGATACTGCGTCCAGGGGGATGGCATAGATCTGACCGTTCACCTTGACCATCAGGGCATCGATAATAGCCAGAGTCAAGGGCAGGGCTATGGAGAACCTGGTTCCCCGGCCAACTGTAGAGGTTACGGAAATATTGCCCTTTAAGCTCTTGATGTTGTTCTTGACCACATCCATGCCCACGCCGCGCCCGGACACGTCAGTAATAGTGTCGGCTGTGGAAAAACCCGGGGCGAATATAAGATCCACTGCCTGGTCTTCTTCCAGGCTTCTGGCTTCCTCTTCGTCTATTATGCCTTTTTCCACAGCCTTGGACTTCATTTTTTCCGGATCTATTCCCTTGCCGTCATCCTCTATCTCGATAACCACGGAATTACCCTTGTGAGCAGCACGCAGCCATATGGTACCCTTTTCTTCCTTGTCCTGGCTCCTGCGCTCTTCCGGGGATTCCAGTCCGTGATCCACAGCATTGCGGATCAAGTGCACCAGAGGATCGCCAATTAGTTCCACAACGCTTTTGTCCAGTTCGGTTTCTTCACCTTCAGTGATCAACTGAATATTCTTCTTGTTTTTGCGGCTAAGATCCCGCACCAGGCGGGGAAACTTGGTAAAAACTGTACGCACGGGGACCATACGCACGTTCATTATGGTCACCTGCAGGTCATCGGAAATGCGGGCCATGGAATTGGTGGTTTCGTTCAGCTGCTGGGCGATCTCTATTACATCGTGTCCCTCCTCCAGGGACCTGGAAAGCATTGCAAACCTGTTGCGGTTTATAATCAGCTCACCGATAAGATTCATAAGCTCATCCAGCTTGCCGTGATCCACCCTGATGGTGGAAGTGGTGCTTCCCTGGCCCTTGGCCTGGGGCTCCTTGTCCGCACCCTGGTCTGCGGTCCTGCCGGCTCCTGCCGGCTCAACAGCTTCCCGGGCCTGTTTTCCTGCTTCGGCTGGCTGCTGGTCCGGGGTATCTTGGGAAGGCGCATAAGGCTCTTCTTCTTCCTGAGGCTGGGAGCTGCCCCGGGAAACCTCCGGCGGCTGCTGTGCATAGTTTTCCTTGTCAGGCTCCGGGGACGGCTCAGCAGCGGTTTCCTGGACCTTTGAAGACAGCCCTGAGAGATGCTTGCTGATCATGGTTTCCAGTATGTCCACTTCCTGCTTGAGGATACCGTGCATCAGGGCAAAGTCTGTATCTGTCTTCCGGCCCTGGTCCACAAGGTTGGCAGTATTGGAAGCATATTTCTTAAGCTCCTCAAACCCCATGTATCCAGTGGAATTCTGTACCGTAACCAGCGATCTGTAGAGTCCGTCCACGACCTCCTTGTCCGTACCTTCTTTTTCCAGCCTTTCCAGGGCTTGTCTCATGCTGGAAAACTGTTGATCCACGGTCTGTCTGAAAATCTGCAGGTCTTCAGGATCCAGGCCAGAAACCTCGTCGTCCTGGTCTTGTCCTTCACTTTCTGTGTCAGCTCTGTCTTGCTCAACAGTCTTTCCTGTCTGTTCCCGGGACTCATCATCCATTCCTTGCTCCTCAGAGATCTGAAAACGCCTTTTCAGGCCCTGGACCCGGGAAATAATGCCGGAAACTTTCTCTGCCTGCACTTCTCCTGTTTCCCGATCAATATTGCCCAGCAAAGATTCCAGCACATCTACCGTCTCCAGCAGAACATCCACAGCCTCAGAATCAAGACTCTGTTCACCGGAACGAATAATATTGAGAAAGGTTTCCACTTCGTGGGCCAGTGTATTCAGCTCGGTATAACCTAGTATGCCGCTGTTGCCTTTCAGGTTATGAAAATTTCTGAACAGGTCGTTTATCTGATCCTGACTCCTGTCTTTGCCTTTCTCCATTTCCAGGAGCAACGAGTTTATAGCGGCCAGGTTTTCCTGGGCTTCTTCTATAAAGTCGCTTAAATGATCCAGGCTGACAATGTTCAGGGTATAGTTTTGCTTCTCTGCAGGCTCGTAAGATTCTTGCTTCTCCTGTTCTGCTCCTCTTTCCGGGGTCTTTGAAGAGAAAAAATCCTCTTTGGTCTTGAGGATCTCGTCTATGTGCCTGATTATGTGTCCTGTTTCCAGATTGCCCTCGTGCCCCATGCTTTCCAGGTTGTCCACCATGGTGCGCAGAGCGTCAGTAGCTTCCAGAATCAGATCCATGATGGCGGAATTGGCCTGAATGCGCCCCTGCCTAAGCTCATCCAGGATGTTTTCGCCCTTGTGGGCCAGGGCATTCATGTCTTTTAGCCCCAGAAACCCTGAGGCTCCCTTGAGTGAATGCATGGGACGGAAGATATCGTTTAAAAGCCCCAGGTTGTCCGGATTGTTTTCCAGCTCCAAAAGCTTGGGCTCAATGGTTTCCAGGTGCTCCCTGGCTTCCACTACAAAATCGGAATACACTTCCGGGTCGAAAAAATCTTGGCTCATATGCTACTCCGCACCTGGGCTTATATCACGCAAAAACCTTGCAGGCGAAAACCCGAAAATCACCCCAACAGCATTTTTACGTTCTTCATCAGTCTCTCCGGCTGGGCCGGCTTGACCATGTACAGGTTGGCCCCCAGGCTCAACCCCTGCTCCTTATCCTTTTCCTGCCCCTCTGTGGACAAAATGATTATGGGTACATCCCGGAATGCCTCCTGCTCCCTCAGATTGCGCACGAAGGTAAACCCGTCCATGCGGGGCATATTGACGTCTGTTATGATCAGGTCAACGCTTGAAGAGGCATAAAGCTTTTCCAGAGCATCAAGACCGTCTTCGGCAGTAGTCACTTGAAAGCCCTCTTTCTTGATAATAAAAGCAATAAGATTGCGCACGGTCTTGGAGTCGTCCACCATGAGTATATGTTTGGCCATTTTTACTGCTGCTCCCTGGTTTATATGTCTTTATGGTCTCCAAGCAGATACTGGACTAGCTTTTCAATACTCAAAACGGATATAATCCTCTCCCTGTTCTTTATCAAAGCCTCAACCATGCCGGAGCTACCCCCAAGAGCACCATCAACATTCCACTCAATCTCGCTGTCGGATATGCGGTACATGGTGGCAATACGTTCCACCAGAAGTGCAATCTGAAACCCGGAATGCCTGCATACCACCATAAACCTGTGTTCATCCCTGGCAGATTTTTTGATGCGCAGAAAACCCTGAAGATCCACAACCGGGGTAATTTTCCTGCGCAGGTTTATGACTCCCTCCACATAGGCCGGAGCGGTGGGCAGTCTGGAAGGCTGGATGTATTTGATAACCTCCTGAACCGCATCTATGGGCAGGGCATATTCCTGCTGACCCATAAAAAAACTAACCAGCTGCACTTCCTGACGCCGGCGCAGCTCCTGGGATAGACTCGCTGTTTCGTCTTCCTCGTCAGAGGGATGCTTCCCCGGTTGCACATCACGGCCTGCATCTCCTTGCTCTTCTTTTGCCGGAGGAGAAAAAGACTGCGCCTGTCTGGCCTGCGGACCAACGTCAGGAAGATTTTCGGCAAGTTCTCCCAGGTATTTGCTAATAAAGGCCTGCTCCTGCTCCGAAACCTCTTTTTGGTCCAGGAGCGTATCGGAGTCAAATACCTGCTCCTGAAAATACTGTTCTGGAGTTTTCATTTTTTTAGTATCTCCCTGGCCAGCTTATAATATTCCAGAGCGCCCCTGGACCTGGGGGCATAGTCGTGAATGACTCTGCCCCTGGCGCTTGCTTCCCTGAACTTGGTATCAGTATTTATAACGGTCTCAAACAGCCTTTCCGGCCCCATTTTCCGGTGCAGGGTATTAAGCACCCGGCGGCAGGCGCTGGCCCTTCTGTCGTACATTGTAGCCAGTACTTTGTATTTTATCGGCCTTTTCAAGGCTTTGTTTAACAGCCGCATGGTATCAAAGATGAGTTTGAACCCGTGCAGGGCAAGAAAGTCGGTCTGCGTGGGAATAATCACCAGATCAGCCGCCACCAGGGAATTCACCAGGATGATGCCCATTTGCGGAGGGCAATCGATGATTATGACATCGTAATCACTGCTTAGCCCTGCAAGCCATTTTTTCAGGATCAGCCCTTTTCCGGAAACATCCCGCAGTTCAGCGTCAAGCTCAGAGAGCTGAATACTGCTGGGAACAAAGTCAAAAAGAATTCCCTGCCTGTTTTTATACACACAAGTGTCGTAACTCCCTGCAAACTCAGGGTAGGCTCTAAAAATGTCAAGGGCTGAATGAATTACCTGTTCAGGATAAAATGCCAGGTGGATGGAAGCGCAAGCATGGGGATCGAGATCCACAACCAGGACCTTTTTCTTCATCCGGGCCAGGGATGACCCCAGGTTCAGGGCTGTAGTCGTCTTGCCCACCCCGCCCTTCTGGTTGGCTATTGCAAGCACCTGTCCCGGCAATAGAACCTCTCCTGCACCTGCGAGACGCCGTCCCCGGTTTCACTCCTTACTGCATTCTGTCCAGTATGGCCCTAAGGGCCTGCCAATCGTCCTCGTAAACATCCACAAACTTAAGCCCAAGCTCATAAAGCTGGAAAGCTACCTTTTCCCGGATCCAGCTTACTTCAGCCACCGCCTGAAGGTACTGCCCTGCATCGCTTTCGAACACCTTGAAAAATCCGGGGTGATGTTTGTTCAAACCCGCAATATACACCCTGATCTGGACTTTCTGGCCTTGATTAAAGTTTTTGTCGCAACTGAGCCTGAGTCCCCCGGAGCTTATGTCCGCTGACTGTACACTGATCTTTTTCTGGGCGGCCAGGGGAAATTCCAGAGAGTTAAGCTCCACTCTGTAGCTCTTTGGAATTCGGACATATTGTCTGCGCTCTTCTTGATTCTGCATAAGCCTTCTCCCGGATAAAAAGTATCGTAACCATTCAGGGAAAGCAGGGGACAGCCCCGCACTTATTTTTTTCTCTGATCTCTGACCTCTGACCTCTGACGGTTCATTTTTCCTTGAGGTACACTATGGAACCCGGATAGTGCAGTGGCTTGAAAGCCCGGCTGATGTTGTGCAGAGACTCGGAATGGCCGATAAACAGGTACCCGCCTGGAACAAGGTTGTCATAGAATGAATTTATAACATTCTTTTTCATTTCATCGTCAAAATATATAATCACGTTGCGGCAGAAAATCACGTCCGAGCGCTCCACCTTTTTCAGCTGAAAACGATCACTCAGATTGATCTGGCCGAAATGCACCAGATCCTTGACCTTGTCCAGCACCCTGAATTTGCCCGGAGACTCCTCAACAAAGTATTTCTTGAGGATTTCCGGGGGGGTGGTTCTCAGGGCATATTGCGTGTATATACCGCGCCTGGCCGCTGAGATAACCGCATTGGACAGGTCATTGGCAATAATCTTGACCTGCCAGGAGCCCATTTCCTGCTGCAGAACTTCGTGCAGTACTATGGACAGTGTATATGGTTCTTCTCCTGTGGAGCATCCGGCGGACCATATGGTCAATCTCTTGTCTTTTTTGGCCTTTTTGGCATTTATAAGGTCCTTGAGTATCTGGTCCTGAAAAATCTTTATCTGGGGCGGATTACGGAAAAAACTGGTCTCGTTAGTGGTTATCACCTCGAAAAGCTTGGCCAGTTCTTCGTTGCGCTGGGAATCGTAGCGCAAAAAATAAAAATACTCCTTAAAACTCTTGAGATTGTGGGCCTTGAGCCTGTTACCCAGCCGGTTTTCCAGAAGATACTTTCTGTTGTTTCCAATGTATATGCCGCTTTTTTCATATATAAAATCGCGTAGATGTTCGAATTCCTGATCATCGATCTTCAACTCTTTTTTGAAGGTTATGCTGTTGGAAAATGGCGAATTCATTCTTGGCCCTGCTCCATGCTTTGTTCTTGCAGTTTATCCAGTGCTCTTTCCGCTGCTTCCTGTATTTCCGGGTCACTGTCGTCGAGAATATCCAAAAGAGCCCTGAACGACGTTTGCCCTCCAATGCTGCCCAGGGCCTCCACGATCTTTATCTTCACCAACTGAGAACTTCTCTCCCATAAAGAAAGCATTTCCGGTATGTGTTCCTGGACCTGGTTTCTGCCCAGGGCTTCTATCACTCTGACCCTGACCCATTCATCCGGATCATCCAGGGCCTTGAGCAGGTAATAATGGGTATCCTGATGCGGGCATTCGTCCAGAAGCTGCACTACCCCCCTTCTGACTTCCCTGTTTTCGTCCTGAAGCGCCTGGACCACCATGGGCAGCACGTTCTTGTCTTCGGGGCAGATATGGCCCAGGGCCTCCAGGGCAATTTTTCTGACCTCATAAGCCTCGTCTCCCAAAGCTTTGGACAGGCTCTCAACTCTGTCGGTGCCGCCCAGCCTGCCCATGGCGTAAACAGCCATTACCCTGTGTATCGTCTCTCGACTGTTGAACATTTGCTGGAAATGCTCAAGAACGTTGCCGCCTCCGATGCTTAAGAGGGATTCCAGAGCGGTTTCCTTGACGTCATCCCAGGGATGTTCCAGAAACCCTATCAAGACGGATATACTCTGTTCATCCTGCAGTCTGCCCCCTATAAAGCTCAGACCGGCCTTGAGCACATCCCCGTCCTGATGCTCCCTTAGCATCTGCAGAAAAAAGTCCCTGGCCTCCCAGCCGGCACAATCATGAAGCACCCGCGCGATTTCCCTTTGCAGATCGCGATGCTTACGGGGAAAAGCGCTGATGAGGTTGTTTACCGTCTCTTCCCCGCCAATACTGCCCAGGGCCTTTACTGCCAGGGAAGACAGAGTTTCGTTTTCCGAGAAAAGCCCATCCACAAGGGACTGGTTGTATCCTATGGACACCAGGGACTCCTGAGCCCTGCAGAGTCTGTCCTCTTCATGCTCTGGATCCATCAGGGCTGCGCAATCCAGAATCTTGCTGGTAGCCCTTGCTCCGCCCACGTAACCCAGCCCCAGGATTGCCGCGTCCTGGATATCAGTCTCATTGTCGTTTGCAGCCGCCAGCAGATACTCATGCAGCTTTTCCTTTTCCTTAGTGCTAAGAAAAGTCAGGGCCTTTCCCCCTAGAATCTTGATTACCGCCTTGACTATCTTGTTGCGCAGGGCCGCCGGAGAATCCTCCATGCGCTTGAGCAGCATGGGCACGGATTTTATGTTGCCCATCTCTCCCAGGGCATCCACTATCATGGAGCATACCAGTTCGGAACTGTTGCTCAGGGCCTGAATAAGCACCTTGACCGAGGACTCGTCCCGCAGCTTGGACAATGCTTCCACCACTGCATACTGAACCCATTCCTCGTCCATGAAAGCCCGGTTCAAACATTCCGTAGCACCGGATCTGCCCAGGTCCCCCAGGCTTACAGCAGCCTGGTAGCGGACATTGACCTCCGGGTCCTTTAGAAGAAGCTCGCACAAAGGTGTCACAGCCAGGTAAGATCTGGTGGAACCCAGAATATCCGCGGCAAAAATCCGCAGGTCCGGGTCTTCATTCTTGAGCAGTCCCAGGAGAGCGTCCATATCCTGATGCCCGATATGACGCAGGATATCCATGGCCAGATTGCGAACCGGAGGGGAGTCGCTGGCCAGAAGTGGAATAAGCGCGTTTACGCTTTTTGCTCCACCGATCTTGCGCAAGGCCATGTCCGAGGCCTCCTGCACCCCGATGCTGCTGCTCTGAAGCAATTCCACCAGGCAAGGCACAGCCTCCACCAGTTTCATGTCCCGGGCCAGAAAAGCTCCTTCGCGCTGGTCCGCCTGGTCTTCGCTCTGCAAGAGCCGTAATATCTCCTGTTGGTCCTGATGCATATATACTCCTTCTTGCCTGCGAAAAAGGCAACTATTGCATGCTGATACCTTTTTCGGGCTCGATAGCTGGAAAAAGAGTCATGCCTCGTAAAGGTAATTGGTAATTGCCTGAGCCATGTCGTCAAGATTCACTACATCATCAGCCAGACCAGCTTCAATCACCGCCTTGGGCATTCCATATACAACGCAGGTTTCTTCGCTCTGGGCCAAAAGCCTGCCTTTTCGTGCCTTGAGATCTTTGGCCCCCTCAAGACCGTCGCTGCCCATGCCGGTCATGATAACCCCCACCGTCCTCTGTCCCAGGCCATTGACCGCGGAACTCAAAAGCACATTAACCGAGGGTTTGTAGATAACATCCTCGGGAGTGGAACTGACAGCCAGCTCTATCCTTGAAGTTCTGGGACAAAGGCTTAGATGCTTGCCTCCGGGAGCAATATATACCCGGCCGGGTGTCAAAAGGTCCCGGTCTTCCGCCTCCTTGACCGAAAGAGCGGATGCATCGTTTAGACGTTTGGCAAAGGGGCCGGTAAATGCCCCGGGCATGTGCTGGGCAATGAGGATAGCGGCGGGAAAGTCCTGGGGCAGTTCTCCCAGTACCTTCTGCACAGCCGGAGGCCCCCCGGTGGAAACGCCTATAACCACTATATCCCGCAACACCTTTCCTTTGGGCCTGGCCTGAATGGTCCTGGAAACCTCTTTGGCTGTCCTGGGTTTGCTCTTGGTCACTGAAGCAGACAGCCTGCCCTTTTTTCTGACCACAGTCTTGACCTTGGATTGCAGGCTTTTCTCGATTTTTACAATGTCCAGGCTGACCTTGGAAAGCTGCTTGGGAATAAAGTCCACTGCCCCGTATTCCATGGCCTTCAAGGTGGCTTCTCCGCCCTCGGTGGTCAGGGAACTGACCATTATAACCGGCCGGGGCATCTCCATCATGATGTGCTTCAGGGCGGTAAGTCCGTCCATGACCGGCATTTCTATATCCAGGGTGACTACGTCCGGATCAAGCTTGCGCACCATCTCCAGGCCTTCCATGCCGTCTCTGGCCATCCCCACCACCTCTATCTCCGTGTCCTTCTGGAGCATGGTACTGATTGCCTTGCGCATAAAGGCCGAATCGTCCACTACTACGACTCTGATCACTTTTTTCACTTTTGTTTCTCGCTGTACTCAATTGTCCGGGACATATGCACCCCGGGAAAAATAATCGCGCCTGCTCCGGTCATCCGGCATTTACCCCTTGAAAGTGGCTGGAGTGGCTTGAACATCCTTCTGGATACTCTCCAGGCCGGTTTCCTGAACCAGCTTGATCCATTCCGTTACCAGTTCTTCCTCCCACTGGGTCCCGATTCCCCGCACCAGGATATCCCTGGCCTGCTCCCAGGAAAGAGCATCGCGGTAAGCCCGGTCAGAAGTCATGGCTTCAAAGGCATCCACAACACTTATCACTTTGGCCAGAAACGGAATCTGCCCGTTGCTGAGGTTTTCCGGGTAGCCCTTTCCGTCCACGCGCTCATGATGATGATAAACCAGAGGCAGAATATCGTTCAGAGACCAGAGCTGGGCCAGGATATCCCTGGCAATGCCGGGATGGCTCTGCATGACCCTGAACTCGTCATCCGTGAGCTGGGCCGGCTTGTTCAGTATGTGATCCGGAATGCCTATTTTGCCGATATCGTGCAGGACCCCGGCTGTGTAAAGATCTTCAAGCTCCTTGGAGCCAAGCTTGAGTCTGCTGCCCAGCTTCATGGCATATACCGCCACCCGGTCCGAGTGCCCCTTGGTATAGTAATCCTTGGCTTCCACCGCCTTGGCATAAGAGCGGATAATATCCACATTCTTGTCCCGCATCTTGCCGTACATTCTGGCATTTTGCATTGCTGTTGCCGCGTGGGCTGCAAAAACTCCCAGAAGTTGTAGGTCTTCATTGGTGAACATGTTGTCACCCTCGCGCAGAAGGACCACAGAGCCGACCTTGTTCTGCTGGGAATAAAGAGGGGTAATCAAAATAGAGTATTCAAACTCTCCGGGATCAATACTTAGGTATTCCCTGGCATTACCCCTATCCAGAAGATATGACCTGCTCTCCTGGAGAGATTTTGTACCTATTGCTTTAAGCGCAGTGAAAAGCTTTGGACTTTCTCTTAGCTTTCTGCCCCGGACTACGTATTTGACCAGAGAGTTTTTGTCTTCATGCATCATAAAAAGAACCACGCTGTCCGGCTGAAAATTTCTCTGTACCTGGGAGACAAACTCGTAGCAAATGGATTTCAGATCCAGCTGAGCGTTCAGGGCGTTACTCACATTTAGCATCCTGACGATGTTGCTCAGCCGGTTGCGCTCCTGGCGGGACTGCCTGTTTCTGATGACCTTGTCCACTTTAACCAGCAGATGGCTGATATTAAAGGGCTTGGGCAGATAATCCGCTGCACCGGTCTTGATGCATTCGACCGCGGTTTCTATACTGGCAAAACCGGTCATGACCAGAAAATCTATATCTAGATTGTGCTCAGCTATATACTGCAGAAGTTCAAGACCTCCCAGACGAGGCATTCGAAGATCGGAAATAATAAGGTCTATATCCTGATGCCTGATCATCTGCTCCTGGGCCTGTACGCCATCTTCAGCCTGCAATACCTGGTAGCCTTCATCCTTCAGGGCATCCTGGCAAATCTCCCGGAGGCTCTCTTCATCGTCCACCACCAGGATCCTGGCTTTTTTCCCCTGATCATATTTTTGCATGTTTCTTCCTTAGTATGATTTATTGCCGTAACTATTCAGCACACCTCGTGTCTAATCTTGCCCTGCGATACAGATACACACCCGGACATTTTGGCCTGGCTTGCAGAATAAAGGGTCTTGATTTTTTATCCGCCCCAGGTTATATTATTATTTTATGTCGGGATGTGGCTCAGTCTGGCTAGAGCGCAGCGTTCGGGACGCTGAGGCCGCAGGTTCGAATCCTGCCATCCCGACCATCCTGTCACCACCTGCCCGCTTAAACTTTTCTTTCTGCAAATTCTTTACATCTCGCCCTTGGCTTTAAGTCTGCCACTTATGGCGGATTTTACAAACGTATCCTGAACCCGTGTAGACTACAGGCAGAAAATCCGCCAACGGTCAAAAATCCGTGTTTAAAAGATTTACGCCTTGGCCTCTGCATCATTTCCCTGGCTGTTTAAAACCGGTTGTCTGCCCATGCAGAAATAGGAAAAACCCATTTCCTCCAGCATACGTGGAGGGTAAAGATTGCGCCCGTCAAATATCACCGGGAACTGAAGCTCTGATCTTATGCGCTTGAGATCCGGGTTTCTGAACTGATTCCATTCGGTGACCACTGCCAGGGCGTGGGCGCCCTGGAGGACTTCATACTGGTCCTCAAGCACCTCCACGCCTGGGTTGTCCTGCAGGGCCCTTGCGGCGTTTCTGCCCGCCTGAGGATCATATGCTTTTATCTGCATTCCCCTGGCTGTAAGTTCCTTTATGATCTCCAGGGAGGGGGCCTCGCGGACATCGTCGGTATTGGCTTTGAAGGCCAGTCCCCACATGGCCAGAGTCTTGCCCTGCACCCCTCCCATTTCCAAGAAATATTCCTGAACCTTGCGGGCCAGGACTTTCTTCTGGGAGCGGTTGACATCCTCCACAGCCCTTAAAAGGCTGGGGGTGTATTCCCGTTCATGAGCAGTATTGATGAGTGCGGAGACATCCTTGGGGAAGCAGGAACCGCCAAAGCCCACCCCGGGATAAATAAAGTGATATCCAATGCGGTGATCAGAGCCTATCCCCCTGCGCACATCACTTATATCAGCCCCCACCTTCTCGCAGATATTGGCTATCTCGTTGATAAAGGAAATTTTGGTGGCCAGCATGCAGTTAGCTGCATATTTGGTCATCTCAGCGCTGCGAACCCCCATGACCATCATTTTTTCCCGGCTGCGGGCAAACGGAGAGTAAAGCACTCTTAATAGTTCAGCGGTACGGATATTATCCGTGCCCACAATGACCCTGTCCGGCTTCATGAAATCAGAAACCGCATCCCCTTCCTTCAGAAACTCAGGGTTGGATACCACGTCATATTCCAGATCCAGGACCCGGCTGTCCAGTTCGGCCTGGATGAGTTCACGCACCATATCCGCAGTACCCACAGGCACAGTGGACTTATCCACCACTATTTTGTAACCCTGCATGTTGCGGCCGACATCCCTGGCCACCTGGCGCACAAAACCCAGATCCGCCCGGCCGTCTTCCCCGGGCGGGGTGCCCACACAGATAAAGACAAAGAGGCAATTGTCCAGTCCTTCTCGTATATCCGTGGTAAAATGCAGACGGCCCTGGTCTCTGTTCCTGCGCACCAGTTCCTCCAGGCCTGGCTCGAATATATGCACCCGGCCCTGGTTCAGGGTCTCGACCACTTCAGGGTTTACGTCAACGCAATATACGTTGTTGCCCATCTCCGCAAAGCAGGCCGCACTCACCAGGCCCACATACCCCGTACCCACTATACATATATCCATCCATCAACTCCTGATCTTGAGAGTTAAAAAGGAAATGGTCAGTGACTTACCCTTGAACCTTTGCTTGTCACGCCTCTGGCGTGATGTATTTTCTTCCAATACTCTGGGGTCATAAAAAAAAGAAAAATTTGTGCTGTGGCGCTGGAATTTTCCACTTTACTTTTGTCGGGGTCGGTGTCGGTATCGGAATCGGCATCGAAAATACCGGACAGCGTCCCACTTGACTGTGTCTACCGGATTTGATTCTGACTTCGACTCCGATACCGATGCCGATCCCGACCCCGATGATAAGCGTAAGCACGGACAGTTAAGTGGCCAGGGGCAACTTTTTCGCTTGGGTTGCGGGCATGGCCCGCGTTAGAACAAACCACCCCCCAACCCCTCCTTAAACCAGACGTCAGAAATCAGAGGTCAGTGGGCGACAGCAACAATCTCGGGCACAGCACTCGTTTTTGTTCTTAACTGAAAAACATCCGCCTGTAAAAGGTGTTTTGCCGGCATCTCCCGCTGAAAAAAATACATCCCGGTTACAGCAATGGACATTGCTTCGCTGCTGTTCACCTCTTGATAGCATAGAGCACTTGAACATACTCACTTAACCTTGTAACTTATCGTCATCTGCTCCTTAAGGCCTTGGGCAGGGGGCAACCTTTTTTTAAACGCTTGAGCACTGGGCTGAACCAACATGACCACGGCAAACTTCCCTCTCCCCGGAAAAAACACTTCGGAAGACGACACACGCAGCATTCCCAGCATAGACCACGGTCCTGACCTTTATCTGGAGCTTCAGGGACGAAGGCTCTTAAACCTGGCTTCCAACAACTACCTGGGGCTGGCCGGATCAGAAAACATGAAACAGGCATCCATCCGGGCCGTGGAAGAATTCGGAACTTCCAGTGGTGCATCGCGGCTTATTTCTGGAAACTACTCTCTTTACACAGCACTCGAAGAGGCCCTGTGCCGTTTCAAAAACACGTCCGCCGCCCTGGTATTCGGTTCCGGATACGCCGCCAACCTGGGAATCTTGAGCGCCCTGGCCCACAGGAAATGCCTGGTGTTTTCGGACAGGCTCAATCACGCCAGCATCATTGACGGCATCACACTTTCCAGGGCTGCTCACGTACGCTACAGGCATGCTGATCCCGAACATCTGGAATATCTGCTGGGCAAAAAGCCCGTCCAGACTCCCAAGATCCTCATCACAGACACTGTTTTCAGCATGGACGGGGACAAAGCCCCTTTACCGGAAATATTAAACCTGTGCAAAAAGTACAGGGTGCTTAACATTGTAGACGAAGCCCACGCCACAGGGGTCATGGGAAGAGGCAGAGGTCTGGTCCATGAACTTGGTCTGCAGCAGGAAATAGACCTGCACATGGGGACTTTCAGCAAGGCCCTGGGATCATATGGCGGCTACGTGGCCGGATCAAAAGAACTGGTGGACCTTCTGGTAAACCGGGCACGCAGCTTTATTTACTCCACCTCGTTGCCCCCGGCTGTGGTGGGAGCCTGCCTGGAAGCACTGCAACATGTGCAGGCCAACCCGGAGCAGGGGCATGAGCTCCTGAGTTTATCCGATAAGTTAAGGTCATTTTTGCAGGAACTGGGTTTTGATACCGGTACAAGCACCACCCAGATTATCCCGGTAATATTCAAAAGCAGCCGGGCCGTGCTGCAGGCCCAGGCAGAGCTGGTTCAGGCCGGAATTTTTGCCGGGGCAATCCGCCCCCCCACTGTCCCGGCGGATTCAGCAAGGCTCAGGCTGTCCCTACGAGCGGACATGACCCGCAAGGAAGTGGAACTGATAAAAAATGCCTTTCACAAAATCTCCACCAAGCAGAGCTTTTATGAATAGCAATGATCCCTACGCACGAATAGCCCCTCTTTACGACCTGGCGGTAACCCCTTTTGTACGCCATATAAGAAAAACGATATGCATCCAGTTGCTGAAACTGCAGGTCAAAAAAGTAGTGGACATGGGCTGTGGAACCGGTCGCCAGCTCGGGCTTTTGAACCGGTATGGTTTCCAGGCCTGCGGGGTTGATTTTTCTCCTGCAATGCTTAAAGAAGCTGCAGACTTTTCTTCCAGTACTCCCTTGTTCCAGGCGGACATGACCAGGACGCCTTTTGCTGACAACAGCTTCGACTGTGCCCTTCTCTGTCTGGCCCTGCATGAAAACTCAAGGCCAAGGCAGCAGGCAATAATTGCAGAAGCGCTGCGCATAACCCGGCCAGCAGGGATTGTGCTCCTGCTGGATCACGGTGTGGCCTCCGGCGTGGCGGGAAAAGCCATACATCTTTTAACCCATATACCGGAGCGGCTGGCAGGAAAAACACATTACAAACACTATCTGAAATTCATGAAAAAAGGGGGATTGCAAGGGCTTTTACTGTCCTGGCCAGGCTTACAGACGGTGGAGCTTGAGCATTATTACCTGGGCAACCTGGTGCTTCTGGAGGTTAAAAAATTATGAGGGAAAAGGACCGTTGCCGAATGAAAACAGATCAGCAAACCGCTAATGCGGGCCATGCCCGCAACCCAAGCGAAAAAGTTACCCCTGGCCATTTAACTGTCTATGCTTACGCTTATCATCGGGGTCGGGATCGGTATCGGGGTCGGGGTCGGGGTCAGAATCAAAACCGGTAGGCACAGTCAAGTGGGACGCTGTCCGGCATTTTCGATCCCGATTCCGATACCGACCCCGACCCCGACAAAGGCAGTAGAAGGAAGGGATCTCATACAGTCACCCCCGGCCCCTCCTTGGCTAAGGAGGGGAGTTTACGCCGTGCCCGTAATCCAGAGGGGCAGGAGGTCAGAAAAAGTTACCAACATGTTTGTTTGAAATTTGCGCTAACCCCCTAAACACACAAGGAGCAAAAAATGCTTAGCCCAAAAATGCAGGAAGCCCTGAACCAGCAGGTAAACGCGGAAATGTATTCGTCATACATGTATCTGTCCATGTCTGGCTGGTTTGAGGGTAAAAACCTGGCCGGCTGCGCCAGGTGGATGCGTATGCAGGCCCAGGAGGAATTGATGCATGCCATGAAAATTTACGACTTTATTCATGAACGTGGAGGCCTGGCTGAGCTCACGGCCATTGAAGAACCGCCCCGGAACTGGGATTCTGCCCAGACTGTATTTGAAAACGTGCTGTCTCACGAAAAAAAGGTAACCGGCCTGATAAACGACCTGGTGGACTTGGCCATTGAGGAGAAGGACCATGCTTCCAATATCTTTTTGCAGTGGTTTGTAACAGAGCAAGTGGAGGAAGAGGCAAGCGCCGACGCTGTTTTACAGAAACTGAAGCTCACAGCCGACGCTCCCGGCGGCCTCTTTATCATCGACCAGGAACTGGGCCAGAGAACCATGACCTGTCCCTGCGGCCAGGCTCAGATATAATTCCAATTTGCAATCAAGATGATCTTAATGTTTATCACTACAAACCCTTTGGCAATGCTTTTCTTATCTGCGGAGATCTGCGCAATCAGCGGCCAAGATTCTTTGCC
>Ga0207421_10002886_pt1 | contig 20923 bp, 15 predicted proteins | sample SodLakKL_010_SED_4_FD_187542 | JGI IMG/M metagenome (GOLD analysis project Ga0207421, IMG submission 187542) | Alkaline sediment microbial communities from Lake Tanatar, Kulunda Steppe, Russia - 8KL_010_SED (SPAdes) (version 2) | ecosystem: Environmental > Aquatic > Non-marine Saline and...
GGCTAATTCCGCCATGGTTGTTGATCTCGTCACGGGCGACATTCTGTTCGAGGAGAATGCCGATGAGCGCATGGGGCCGGCTTCCCTGGTGAAAATCGCGACACTGGCTTTGGCGTTTGAGGCCCTTTCTGAAGGAACGGTCTCGCTCGAGGACCAGGTGCCGATCAGTGAGCGGGCGTGGGCCGCCAATGTCCCCGGTTCCAAGATGTTTATCGAGGTGGGTGATGAGATCCCGCTGGATTTGCTGGTGCAGGGTGTGGCGGTGGCTTCAGGCAATGATGCTTCGATCGCAGTTGCCGAGTATATTGGCGGCAACGAGGATGCTTTCGTGAACGCGATGAATCGCCTGGGCGATCGCTTGGGTATGGATAACACCCAGTTTCGCAATTCCCACGGCTTGCCCGCCGAGGGGCAGTACACTACGGCACGAGATATGGCGAAACTGGCCAGGTATTTTTCGCTTCGATTTCCAGAAGCAGAGCGTTATACCAGCCAAAAGGAGTTCGTTTACGGGGTGGAGACTCCCCACGAACACTGGAACGGATTACTGTTTACTGATGAACGGGTAGTCGGCCTAAAAACCGGGTATACTAGTGAGTCAGGGTTTCATTTGGCTGCGACGGCTCGGGATGGAGATCGCCACTACCTCGCCATCGTCATGGGGATAGGCAAGGAAAACACCATGGATTATCCCGAGGGCACCGCGACTCGCGAGAACGAGGCCGGGGGACTTTTGGACTGGGCATTTGATACTTTTGTCCTTGCCACGTTGGATCTCTCCGATACGCTACCCGGCGAGGTTCGAGTATTCGGGGGTAACCCCCAGTACGTACCCCTAAAAGCATCCAAAGTGCAGAATCTGACGTTGCCAAAGGGGGCCGAAGAGGAGATCGCTTATGCCGTGGATATCGATTCGCCCCTGCGGGCACCGTTATCGATGGATGATCCAGTGGGGACGGTGGAGGCACATCTGGAGATCGGCGGCGATCCCGATGCACGTTACCATTTGGGTGAGTGGCACGTGTACCCCGAGCGCGCGGTACCCTACGGCGGGCTATGGCGCAGGTTCATCGATTGGCTGATATTGCTGTTTTCTGATTAGCCGGACCGGGTGATGTCTCGAGTCAGCCGAAGTAATCGATCGCCCTGGACGCATCTAAAATGCAGGATCATGCCATTCCATAGGAGGAATTCACATGGCATCGCGGCGCAGAAGGACGGTAGTATGGACGTTCCTTGGGATCGTCCTGTTGTTCCTTCTACTCTCTTCAACGGTCGCATATTACTACACGGAAGTGCTTTGGTTTGGTGAACTCGGCTATCTTAGTGTTTTCGTCACGCGTGCCCTTGCCCGTGCTGCCCTTGGCGTAGGTGCAGCCTTGTTTTTCGGCCTGTTCCTTTGGGCGAATTTGCGCTTTGTGCGTGGCAGCGTCATGCAACTTTGGAGCCAGGTCGAAGAGGCCGGGTTTGGGGGGCTGATTCGCCCTAGGACGATTGATCGCATCGTTATCGGCGTGTCGGCAGTCTTTGGCCTCCTTGCGGGGATTTCGTTTTCCACGGAGTGGGAGCTGGTCCTGCGTTTTCTGCATCAGGCCCCGTTCGGAATAGCGGATCCCTTATTTGGCCGGGACGTGGCGCACTACATGTTTTCGCTTCCGGTCTACCAGCTCATTTTGGGCTCGCTTAGTTTCCTGCTATTGTTCGCCCTGGTGATCATGGGGCTGATCTATTTCTTCGCGGGATCGATCAACTTTCTCGGGGGAAGGGTGAATGTCCATCCAAGGACGAGGACACACCTCGGGGCACTCTTGATCGGCTACTTTTTGCTACGAGCCTGGGGTTATTGGCTGGATGCATACGAATTGTTGTACTCGCCGCGCGGGGTGGCCTTTGGCGCCGCGTATGCGGATGTGTATGCGCATCTGCCGGCCCTGCGGATCATGCTGGGCCTATCGCTGGTTGCGGCCGCACTCACCGCCTGGTATATCCGCGCGAGGGACATCCGCTGGGTATCTGCGGCAGTCGTCATCATGTTGATCGGTTCCGTGGTATTGGTTCAAGTCTATCCCCTAGCAGTCCAGCGCCTGGCGGTAGATCCAAACGAGCTGGCACGTGAGCGCCCGTACATCGAGCACAATATAGAGGCCACGCGGGTTGCCTACGGACTGGACGCCGCTGACGAGGCGCTCTTCCCAGCCGTCGATACGCTGACATGGGATGATCTGGAAAACAACTGGGAAACGATCGAGAATATCCGCGTCTGGGATTGGCGTCCGCTCCTGACGAGTTTTCGCCAGCTACACGCGATACGGGCGTACTATGACTTCTTGGACGCCGATGTGGGACGCTATACGATCAACGGCGAGTACCGCCAGGTGCTGCTCGCGGCGCGCGAGATGGATTCCAGTCGCATTCCGGGGGCCCAGACCTGGGTCAACCAGCGACTGCAATACACGCATGGACACGGAGCCATCATGACGCCGGCCTCCGAGATCACCGAGGACGGTCTTCCCCAGATGTTTATCGAGGGTATTCCACCGGAGAGTGCCGTGGACCTAGAGATCGAGAACCCGGCCATCTATTACGGTGAGGGCACCCTGGACTACGTTATCGCCAACAGCAAGGAACCGGAAATCCACTACCCCGAAGGGGAGCGGAATGTCCACATCCATTATGATGGTGACGGCGGTGTGCCCATCGGCGGTGCACTGCGCCGGAGCGCTTTTTCCCTTCGCTTCGGCGACTATAATATACTCATCAGTGCGGCACTTAAGCCAGAGTCCAGGATCATGTACTACCGCAACATCCAACAACGGGTGCGACACCTCGCCCCCTTCCTGAGCCTCGATGGTGATCCCTACATCGTGGTCGATGAGGAGACGGGTGGATTGGTCTGGATCCAGGACGCGTATACATTCTCGTCACGCTATCCGTATTCGGAGCCCCTCGATCGCGGTATCAACTATATCCGCAACTCCGTCAAGGTGAAGATCGATGCTTTTACGGGTGAGACCAACTTCTACGTCTTTGACGAGGATGACCCAATGCTGCAGACGTATCGGAGTATGTTCCCGGACCTGTTCCGCGACGCTGACCAAATGCCGGACCACCTGCGTGCCCATGTTCGTTATCCCACCGGGCTTTTCGAGGTGCAGATGGACAAACTCCGCGTGTACCATATGACGGACCCGGTGGTGTTTTACAACAAGGAAGACCTCTGGGAGATACCCGAAGAGGTGTTTGCCGGGCAAACCCAGAGGATGGAGCCCTACTATGCCATGATGAATTTGCCCGATGGTGACGGCCTGGAGTTCGTCCTGCTGATTCCGTACACCCCGTCCGGGCGAGATGTGATGGTCTCGTGGCTCGCGGCGCGCTCTGATGGAGACAATTACGGGGAACTGCTTCTTTACAGAATGCCCCGGGGACGAACCATCCTTGGTCCTCGCCAAATACAGGCGCGGATCGATCAAGATGCAGATATTTCGCAGCTGTTTACGCTGTGGGGACAGAGCGGAAGCCAGATCATCCGGGGCAACATGTTGGCCATTCCCATCGAGGAATCGCTGCTCTACGTTGAGCCCGTGTATCTCGAGGCGGCGGATAGGGCTCTGCCCGAACTGCGCCGGATCATCGTGGCGCACGGCAACCAGCTTGCAATGGGGCGAAGTCTTGAGGAGGCACTCGAGATTCTCTTCGGTGTCCGCCCTGATGTTGCGGACCCGGCGGACCCTGACGCTCCTGAAGAGGCGCCCGCCGAGCTCGACCTGATCGTACAGGCATACGAGCTCTACAACGATGCACAGGAAGCATTGCGCATGGGTCAGTGGGGCCGCTACGGTGATCTCATGGACGAGCTCGGCAGCCTGCTCGAACGGCTCGGAGGAGACCTGATTCTCGAAGAAGAACCTGCAGACTGATGGGGCAAACGCCACAGGGATCGGCCCGTCGGCGGTTGGGCCGATCCCGCATATGGAAAGTGGGGTATCGTGACGGTTATGGACAAAGAAGCGCGCGTGTCTATCGAGGCACTCGGGGATCATCTCGACGAGACAGTTGCGTTACAGGGATGGCTGTACAACCATCGCAGCAGCGGCAAGATCGCGTTCTTGCAGATCCGTGATGGTACGGGGGTCGTGCAGGCGGTCGCGACCCCTTCGGATGTGGACGCGGCGACCTGGGAGAAGATTCAGAGCTTGACCCAGGAGTCCTCCCTCGTGGTACGGGGCGTTGTGCGCGCGGATCCGCGTTCTCCGGGTGGTGTCGAGATTCACCTCGCAAACCTGCAGGTCCTTCAGCTAGCCGAGGAGTATCCGTTGGCTCTCAAGGAGCATGGTGTCGAGTTTCTCCTTAATCACCGTCACCTGTGGCTGCGCACGCCGCGGCAGGTAGCGATCATGCGGCTGCGCGATCGCATCATGCGTGAACTGGAAGACTTCCTCCGAGACGACGGGTTCACGCGTGTCGATACGCCTATACTCACGCCCAATGCCTGCGAGGGAACGAGCAGTCTTTTCGAGACCGATTTCTTTGGCCATCCTGCGTACCTCACACAGAGTGGACAATTGTACAGTGAAGCGACTGCGGCGGCGCTTGGAAAGGTGTATTGTTTCAGCCCGGCATTTCGCGCCGAGAAATCGAAGACGCGACGCCACCTGATAGAGTTTTGGATGATAGAGCCCGAGATGGCCTTCTACGATTATGAAGACAACCTCGCGTTGCAGGAACGATTGGTCGAACACGTGGTCGACCGCGTTCTACAGACGTGTGCCGAGGAACTGGAAACGGTTGGGCGCGACCCCGCTCAACTCGAAAGGATCCGGGCACCGTTTGCAAGAATAAGCTACGATGATGCACTGGAATTGCTCGCCGACCAGGATTTCGGCATCGAGTGGGGCGAGGACCTGGGTGCGCCTCACGAGACGGCCATCGCGGGGGCATTTGATCGTCCGGTGTTCGTGGAAAGGTTCCCGGCGAAATGCAAGGCGTTTTACATGGAACCAGACCCGCAACGTCCGGAAGTCGTATTGGCGGCGGATCTACTGGCCCCCGAGGGATACGGTGAGATCATCGGCGGTAGTCAGCGTATTGCGGATTATGACCTTTTGCTTCGTCGCATTCGGGAGCATAATCTACCAGAAGAGGATTTCAATTGGTATCTCGATTTGCGCAGGTACGGCAGTGTCGTGCATTCGGGATTCGGCCTCGGTATCGAACGGCTTCTTACCTGGGTGGCGGGTTTGGACCACGTGCGCGAATCAATACCTTTTCCGAGGATGCTCAATCGCCTGTCACCATAACGACTACGGCTTGGGAGATGAAATCGCGGCGAAAGGGAGAGGGATAGATGTCGCTCGAGGAATCCGGGCAGTATCTTAAGGAGCGCCGCATTGCACTTGGTATGTCGCTTCTCGATGTCCAAGAGAGCACGAAAGTTCGACGTGTTTATCTCGAGGCACTGGAGGAAGGGGAGTATGCCTCGCTGCCTCCGGCGCCCTACACCAAGGGAATCATTCGCCGGTATTGCGAAGAACTCCATCTTGATCCCGCCCCGGTTCTTCGGGCGTATGAGGAGTGGGCACAGCATGGGGTCGAGGATCCACTGGCCGATCGGCTGCGGGAAACACCTGGCTCACGGGGCATTACCCTGCGTGCAACGGGAGGGTCGCGCACGGGATGGGTGTTTGGGCTGTTACTGGTGATCGCCCTGATCGTGGTGGGCGTCATCTACTACTACAATGTTCTTCCCGATTTGCCGTGGGGGGAAGAGCCTACCGGTGAAGCGCCCCCGGCGGAAGAAGAGCCCAGCGAAGTCCCTGATCCGACGCAGGAACTGCCCGATCCCGAGCCGGAACCGGAGCCCGAACCGGAGCCGGAGACCCAAATTGCCGAAAATGTCGATGGATCTACGATAGAGTACGTGGTGACCGGGGTGGACAGCTTGGAAGTGACCCTCGAGTCTTCGCAGGCATGCTGGATCCGCGTCATCTTGGATGGGGGGTCGCCCAGTGATTCCACATTGGCTGCGGGATCCTCGGGTACTTGGACTGCGGAGCGGGAGATCATCATCCGGGCTGGCAACCCCGCCAATATCGTTGTGACGATCAATGGCATTGATGCAGGTACGGTGCAGGCGGACGCACCCAGGAATCTCGTTTTTACCCGCGACACGCCCTCCTAGGTCGGAATCTGTCGCGATTTTGACCGCCGATCCCGATTACGCATCACCCCTCGATCGAGCATCTGCAGGCAGCAGGGAAAGTGCGACGGAGGCGTCCGATCAGGCGGCCTTCACGGTGCTCCAATTCCTCCAGCAGAGCCATGTCCCGCACATTGGATGCATGGATCCGCTGTATTGCCCGGCGGGTATATGCCAGGGCCCTTGCATGATCCCCGAGGTCATGTTCGGCGAACTTTGCCATCTGGATATACGGTAGGACGGTATCCGATCCAACGCTGATACCCGCTTCCACCAGGCTGATCATGAGCATCCAGGTGGGCACCCCGGCTGGGCGACCACCCGTGCGACGGCGGAGGTCCGCCTGCAGTCGCAACGTTTGGAAATACTGCACGTCATCGCCGGCACGCTTCAATGCACGTTCAGTCTGGGTGGCGCTTGCCCCGGGTTGTCCGATGTCGGCTGCGGCCCGGGCGAGGGCCATGTGCTCGTGCCAATGCCCTTCACCCTGCAGAGGCTTCGCCATCCGTGCAATCAACCCAACCATCGCGAGGAGGTCCAGTCCGTTGTGGGCGATGACGTCGTCCAGGACCGATGCAGGCCCGCCCGAGAGATAGTCGAAGTAGCGACCGGGAATCTCGCTCCCGGGGATATCATTGTCCCGGCTGCAGTATAGCAAGTGCTCCTGGAGGTATGAGAGCCGACAGCTGGCGAGCAACGCGCCCCACAAGCGCCGGGCAGGGTGGAGCAAGTCATAATGCCCCCGGGTCTTTGGGCGAGCCATGCGATTCAGCATGTACCGCGCATCGAGTATGGGTAGATCAAAGCTACGGCCATTGAAAGTCACGAGGTATGGTCGTTCTCGAATGGTTTCGGCAATAATCTCGAGGTAGGCTGGCTCTCCCGCGGGATCACGCAGAAGAAATTGCCTGATCACGATTCCTTCCCCATCCTGATAAGCGACACCGGTTAGGAAGGGAACGGTGCCGACTCCACGGGATAACCCGGTGGTCTCGAGGTCCAAGAACAACATATCGCTTACACAATAGGGGGCCTTTTCGGCAGGTAAGAGAAAAGGCAGTACATCGCGTACGGCCGATGGGTCGATACTCGATGAGGGGCAACGCTGTTCGCGAACATGGGCGGTGCCTTTGTCGGTAATGACCTCCTCAAATCCATCTGGCAACGCGTGCGGTTGCTCCGGGCCGTTCGTGGGATTGGGGTATTCTCGTGCCCCTCGGTGCATGCCCTGGAGGCGATCGCGCAGCCTCCGCATTTATCGCTCACCCATCACGATATCGAGCATCCGGAAGGCGAGTGCTTTTGCGTGCGCACCGACTTCCGACGGGACTCCCACACAAGACGGGCAGCCGTCACTGCAGATACAGTTCTCGATGACATCGATACAAGTCCGCAGAAGCTGGTCTTCGAGGGTGAAAAGGGATTCCCCCAAGCCCACCCCGCCTGGATAGGCATCGCAGAGGAACAGCGTGGGTTGTCCGGTGAACGGTGAGCGGACTTGCGCCACCGCGTAAAGGTCCCGCCGATCACATGATAGGAATAAGGGAGCAACCTCCAAGGCCAGGTGGCGAAGTCCCATCAGTCCGGATTCCACCTCACCGTCGGTAAAGTGATTTGTAAGCGATTCCTGCAGTGTCATCCAGTACGCCGTGGTATGCATTTCTTGCGGGGGAAGGGGAATGCGTCCCCAGCCAAGGTTTTCGTGGGTGTTGAAGCGGATCTTTTTAAACGTGGTGGGTTGCGCACTGAGCCGCACCTCTCCGAAATAGCGATGGGAATACCGGTGTTGTTCCCCTCGAAAGACCTCCAATACTGCCGTTTCCACCGCGAAGGTTGCATCCGTGTAGTAGTTGACATCAACCCGGCGCACATAGGCTTTCCGCTCCTTGAGATCGAGGTGCTCTACCTGATACTGCGTCGATTCATGGAGGTAGATGGCTTCTTCGTGTACGAGCATCGGCGCACTAAACTCGTCTACTTCTCCGATCACGGAAGGCTTCTCTTCGCTGCGGTCGATAATCACGACGTTACCGGTGGACGCCGAACGCAGACTAATCTCCTCCGCGGGGAAACCCTCGGCCATCCAGTGCCATCGATCTGCAGACGCGTGCAGGACGCGATTCTCTGCCAAGTAGTCGAGAATCTCCTGTTGCTCATGATCGTGGCACACTTCTTCGCGCGTAAACGGCAGTTCAAAGGCAGCGCACTTCAGGTGACTTACCCGAATCAGCAAATTTCGCGGGTGAACGAGGGCGTGTTCGGGCGACCGTTCGAAGAAGTAGTCCGGGTGGGTCACCAAGTGTTGGTCGAGCGGACGGGAGGATGCGATCAGGATGGCAACCGACGGACAATCACTGCGGCCGGCTCGTCCCATTTGCTGGATTGCGCTGGCGATGGTGCCGGGATATCCTACCAACACGGAAGCCTCGAGACTGCCGATGTCGATCCCGAGTTCCAGGGCGTTTGTGGCGACAACACCACGGATTTCTCCCGTCTGAAGGCCGCGCTCGATTTCTCTGCGTTGCCGGGGCAAATATCCGCCACGATATCCGCGAATCAACTTGTTCGGCAACCTCTGCCGGAGATAGGAGAGCAATACCTCGAGTTGCACACGGCTACGGGCGAAGGCCAGTGTTTGGACATCGTTTGCGAGCAGCTGGTGAAGTATCTCCGTCGCCTCGAGTGTGGCCGAGCGGCGAATGCCCAGTTCCCGGTTCACCACGGGTGGATTGTACATCAAGAGATGTTTCTTCGAGGTCGGCGCACCTGAATTCTCGACGAGGGCGAATGATCTCCCGGTAAGACCTTCTGCCAACTCGCGCGGGTTGGCGATGGTGGCCGAGGAGGCGATAAACGTCGGGGATGAGCCGTAGAATGCGGCGATACGTTGCAGTCGCCGCAGTACGTTGGCCACGTGACTCCCAAATACGCCCCGATAGCTGTGCAGCTCGTCTATGACGATGAAGTCCAGGTTTTCGAACAGATGCACCCACTTGGTGTGATGCGGAAGAATCCCCGTATGTAGCATATCGGGGTTGGTGATCACGATTTGCCCGGCGTGTCGGATGCTCCTGCGAGAATCTGCCGGGGTGTCGCCGTCGTAGGTATAGCTGGCAATGCCTCCACCCACACTCGAGATCCATTGCCCGATCTTCGTGCGCTGATCTTGTGCGAGTGCCTTGGTCGGAAACAAGAATAGCGCGCGAGATTGTGGGTTCTGAAGGATGCGATCAATGATGGGGAGAATATAGCACAGGCTCTTTCCCGAGGCGGTTGGCGTGGCGATCACCACGTGCTTTCCAGACTGGACTTGGTGTACAGCCTCTGCTTGATGGGAGTAGAGCTTTCGGATACCCCGTGCGTGCAGTGCGCTGCAAAGTTTCATGTGCAGGGGAGGGATTTCGCCGTACTGGGCAGGGCGGCTGGGTAGGCGTACCCATGATGTGATTTGCTCGGAGAATCGGCGATTACTCCCGATCTGATCCAATACCTGCTCGAGTTTCAATGGCGACTCACCCCTTGCTACATGATAAGCGAACAGGTGTTCCCATGACAAGTGCCGTTTCGCCTATTCATCGGTCGCTAGGGGTGGACGAAGACCGGTGATATTTCCGATGATGTATAGATAGAGCAAACAGTGGTGGGGAGGCCGTGCAGATATGGGCGGAGGTCGTTTGTCGCGAGGTGCAGCGGTACAGTTTGCATTGGTAATGATGATCGCCATGATGGCGGGGCTTTACCGCGATGGATTTCCGGCGCTATTTCCCTTTATGCACGCGGAGTTTGGGGTGAGTCGAGGTGCTTTGGGTATGTATGTGTCCCTGCTATACCTTGTGTCCGCCGCCCTTGCGGTGTTCGCGGGCCACATGGCAGATCGGCTGGGTGCCAAGCGCGCGTTGCTCCTCGGATCGGCTTCACTGGGTGTTCTAATACTCGCCCATGTCCCGGCGCCCTCATTTCCTATCCTGCTCGCGCTCGGCGTGGTTGCCGGCGTCGGCTTTAGTATCATTGGCCCGGGATCGAACAAGGTCGTCTCCGATCGGTTCTCCCCATCATCGCGAGGTACGCCGATGGGCATGATGTTCGTCGGATGGTCCGTAGGTGGGCTCCTGGGGGCCGTGGCGTTGCCGACCATCGCCCAGGCGATGGGTTGGCGGATCGCAACACTTGCCATGGGGCTGGCTGTGCTCTTGGCGACGTTCCTATTTTATCTGAAGTATCGCGAAGTTGGCACTGACGATACGTTCGGTGACCACGACCGGCGTTCTTCGTCTTCACCGGATACTTCTTTTGCTGAGGGTTTTCGCCACCTCATTCGTGACCGATACATTCTGCTCCTTTGTATTTCAGGATTCATCCTGGGAGCCACCAGTGGTACCATGGCCACCCACTTCCCACTCTACCTACACCTCGACCTTGGATACAGTGAGGCGATCGCGGGCCTTGTGTTTGCCGTTCTGCACGCTGGCAGCATCGCCGGGAGGCCGACCTGGGGCCTCATAAACGATCGATTACTCGGTGCACGTGACCGATTTGGCTTTCTATTGATTTACCTGACAACGGCACTCGTTCTCCTTGCCCTGGGATTCATTTCGCATTTGTGGGCAAATCCGCCGCTTACACTTATCCTCGTGTTGACATTTGTCGCAGGCTTCGCGGGGCGGGGTTGGCCCGGCGTATTGTTTGGTGCCGTTGCGCGGAAGGTCGAACGAGCACGAGCCGGGATGGCGATGGGCTTCTCGTTGATCTTCGTGCGCCTTGGAATCACGATCGCGCCGCCCGTGTTTGGCCTACTCGCCGACATTACTGGCACATATGATACGGGTTGGCTGGTTGCATCGGCGGTGGTCCTCTGTCTTGGCGTTGCCCTATATTTCCTGGGACTCGGCGAAATGAATACAGAAGAACCCTGATGTACATGAGCACACAAAAATCCCCGTTTGCCTTCGGTGCAGATCCGATTCCTGCGCCCGGATGCGAAAACCGGCGTATGGGTGGCACGTTCGCGCCGGAGTGGGGAATGGGGCATTGTCGGGTGACATGCGAGCTGTTTGCAGCCTGCGCAGGATCATACAAGGAGGATTGTCGAAGTTGAGCATGAGAGCGCGTATCGCGTTTTTGCACCTCGGGTGTGCAAAGAACCTGGTGGATGCGGAGGTCATGGCGGGTCATTTGGCTACCGCCGGCCATTGTGTGGTCGATGAGGAAACGACCGCTGACGTCATCATCATCAACACCTGTGGATTCATCGAGGAAGCGCGGGAGGAAACGATATCAGAGATCTTTCGGGTACTCGGGCGCGATGGGAAGGACCAGCCTCTCCTGGTCTTGTCCGGTTGCCTGGCACAACGCTACCCGGGGGAACTTGCAGAGGGTATTCCCGAAATCGCCGGGTTGGTCGGGGTACACGACATTGATCGAATCGTGGAGGTGATTGAGGCCGCAATCGCGGGCCATGGCCCCGTCCACGCTATCACGGAGACCCCGCGCGAGTGTGCACGCACCCAGCGGTACCGGTGGACCCCCCGACACTATGCATATCTAAAGATCGCGGAGGGTTGTAGTCGAAGGTGTAACTACTGCGCCATCCCAATCATCCGCGGGCATTATCGATCCCGGCAGCGTGAGTTGATCCTCGCGGAGGCACGGGAATTGGTCGCAGATGGCGCCCGCGAACTCAACCTCATTGCCCAGGACGTGACGGCCTACCGCGATCCCGGGAGTGGCGATGGAATTGGGGAGTTGCTCCAGGAATTGGCGTGCATGTTCCCAGACGTTTGGATTCGTTTGCTTTATGCACATCCCGACGGAGTCGGCGAAGGATTAATCGAAACCATGTTGTCTCACGACAATATATGCTCTTACCTCGACATTCCCTTGCAGCACGGGAGTCGACGGATGCTGGAAGCGATGGGGAGGCCGGAAGACCCTGACAGCGTGCGCGAGTTTCTGCTCGCATTGCGCGCGAGACATCCCGGATTCGTGCTGCGTACGACGCTCATGGTTGGGTTTCCGGGCGAGGAAGAACGCGATTTTGAAAGGCTTCTGGACCTAGTCTCACGTGTGCAATTTGATGATGCCGCAGTGTTTACGTATTCTCCCGAGGATGGAACGCCTGCGTACCATTACCCGGATACCGTGCCACTGCCCGTTGCAAGGGAACGCGCGAATATACTGCGTCGCCGGGTGGAGGAGGTTTCGTTTGCGGTCAAGCAACGCTTTGTTGGCGACACGATGACGGTCGTGATTGACGAATCAGAAGGTGAAGGCTGCTTGGCACGCCATCAGGGACAGGCGCCCGAGGTGGATGGCATGGTGTATATCCCGGGCCGGAGGGCGCGATCAGGATGTGCCGAGGGATCCAGGGTGTCAGTGGAGATCGAATCGGCGGATTCGGTAGATCTATGGGCAAGACCCCCTTGCGATGCCTGATCCCGGCGAGCCCGTCGCGGCCGCCTTTTGCTTCGAATTTTGATATGCTGGATGATACAGCACCCCGTGAACACTCTTGTAACAGAACACCGTCCCGTTAGAGCCCGGTGCCTGCACCACTACAGGGCAGTGAGGAGCGATGATTCCCGGTCGTGGGACGGATGCTATCTTTTCGTAACTGAGCAGAGAGGCAAACGCGCGAGCCAAATGACCGGGAACACCATGCGAGCAGAGATCATAGCGGTCGGCACCGAATTGTTGCTTGGAGAAGTACTCAACACCAATGCAAGGTACCTTTCGTCACAGTTTGCACGCCTGGGGATCGATGTATATCACCACGTGACCGTGGGGGATAACTTCAACCGCCTGGTCGAGGCCCTTCGGGTCGCGCGAGGACGCTCCGATCTCGTGGTGGTCACAGGAGGCCTGGGACCGACGGCTGATGACATTACCCGTGAGGCGGTAGCGGAGGCGTGGGGTTGCCCGCTAGTCACCGACGAAACATTGTTGGAAGCGATAAGGACTTACTTCTGTAACCGGCAAGTTGAAATGACGAAGAACAACCAAAGCCAGGCGCAGCTACCCGAAGGGGCCATTCCACTGGCAAACGCGCGGGGTACGGCTCCGGGTTTCTATTTAGCGGATACACAGGCTCGTGTGGCCTGTCTTCCCGGTCCCCCGGGTGAATGTCGATGGATGTTTTCCGAGGTCCTGGTGCCTTTGATTGGAGAGGAAGGCCTGCTACCCGCGTCTCGGCTTTATTCCCGGGACATATTGACCGCTGGAATAGGTGAGTCGACCGTCGCGAGCCGCTTGGCTGATATAATCGCAGCGCAAACCGATCCCACGATTGCCACGTACTCGGGATCGGGTACTGTAAGAATCCGTTTGACGACCAGGGCAGAGGGGCCCGAAAAAGCGCGGGCCCGATTGGATCCAGTCTTGGGTGAAGTACGGGATCGGCTCGGGGACTTCATATACGGTTATGATGCGGATACGTTGCCCGGGGTGATCGGAGAGGCGCTGAAGGAACGTCAACTTTCCCTGAGTGTCGTGGAATCCTGCACCGGCGGCGGCTTGGCTGCGATGATTACCGAGGTTGCAGGTTCCTCTGCCTACTTCGTTGGAGGGATCGTCCCGTATTCGAATACGGTTAAGGAAAAATTGCTGAACGTGTCGAAAGCAGATATGGTCGAACATGGAGCGGTTAGCGAAGCGGTTGCCGCAGCGATGGCCGCGGGAGGCGCGACGCGCCTGGGTTCCGATGTCGCCGTGGCGATAACGGGTGTGGCGGGTCCCGGGGGCGGTACGAAAGAGAAGCCTGTGGGTACCGTCTGCTTTGGCTTTCACGGACCGTGGGGCACAGAGACAGAACGACATTTTTTCAGTGGAGATCGCCCCGGCGTTCGTCGTCGGAGCAACGTATTTGCCCTGGTGGGACTGTACAGGAGATTACGGCAACTGCCTTGACCGCGAACACATGTTCGATGATAATCGAGATGGAGGTGCGCGATGTACCGCCTTTTTGTCGCCGTCGCTTTACGAGAGAACACGGAGGCGCATCTTGACGAATTGGTCGATGCAGCCCGGGTCGAAGTCGGTCGAGAATTCCGTCCCGTTCCCCGCGGGAAGCGGCATGTGACGCTTTGCTTCATTGGTGATACAGATCCCGCCAACATTGATGACATGTCCAGCGACCTCGGCCGGGAGATCGGGCAGGTAGATGCCTTTGAGATGGTCGTGGAGGGTGCGGGTGCGTTTCCCAAGCCCGAGCGCGCAAGGGTGTTCTGGGCCGGCGTTCGAGCCGGGGCACGTCGTCTCGTGAACCTCTCGACGAGGATCACCGATGTTTTGCAGGCGCGACATGATCATCGCCCCGAGAACCGACCTTTTCACCCGCACATCACCCTCGGTCGAGTGCGCGGACGCCACGTCGATCTATCGGATGTAATTCGGGCGCACGAGCATGTCCGTTGGGGGATCGATCCGGTCGCGGAGGTGCACCTGCTTCGTAGCCAACTACACCCGGATGGAGCACGATACACTGTATTGGAAAGGTTCCCCCTGATGAAGGAGTAGCCCGCAAGGCATAATTGGGATAATATACCATTCAGGAGGTGTTTCCTTTGGAGCGAGACAAAGCTCTGGAGATGGCGATATCACAGATTGAACGCCAGTTTGGCAAAGGGTCAATTATGAAGCTCGGGGAGTCGACGAACATTCGTGACGTCGAGGTGATCCCCACGGGATGCCTGTCGCTCGACATTGCACTCGGAGTTGGGGGACTTCCGCGTGGGCGTGTTGTTGAGATTTACGGCCCCGAGGCCTCGGGCAAGACGACCGTGGCGCTTCATGTTGCGGCTGAGGCGCAGCGGCATGGTGGCTTCGCTGCATTTATCGACGCCGAACATGCCCTCGATGCCAGTTATGCGCGCCGGTTGGGCGTCGATGTTGATAACCTCCTGATTTCCCAACCTGACACGGGAGAGCAAGCCCTGGATATTGCAGAAGCCCTCGTTCGAAGCAGTGCCGTGGACGTTGTGATCGTGGATTCGGTGGCTGCGCTGGTTCCGCGGGCCGAAATTGAAGGCGAGATGGGTGACAGCCACGTAGGATTGCAGGCACGATTGATGTCGCAGGCGATGCGTAAGCTCACCGGGGCAATTTCAAAGTCGCGTGGCATCGTTGTCTTCATCAATCAGATCCGCGAAAAGGTAGGGGTTATGTTTGGCAGCCCCGAGGTCACACCCGGGGGCAGGGCTCTCAAGTTCTATTCTTCCGTACGTATCGATGTCCGCCGCATTGAATCCCTTAGGGACGGCAGCGATACGCTTGGGATCAAGGTTCGGGCTCGCGTCTTAAAGAACAAGGTGGCTCCGCCCTTTCGCCAGGCAGAGTTCGACCTCATGTACGGGAAGGGTATTTCTCACGAGGGTGACCTGCTGGATTTGGGTGTGGAGCATGGCATCGTCACCCGATCGGGCGCCTGGTATTCCCTGGGTGAGGATCGAATGGGGCAGGGTCGAGAGAATGCCAAGAATTGGCTCGCAGAGAATCCCGAAAAGAGGGAGAAGCTGGCTGCTGATATCCTCGAAACCGTGGGTCTCGAGCGAAGAATGCGGGCCTGGGAGGAGGAATGATGGCGGCTCCCTCGTCAGGAGATGCCGGCTACGGTGATGCACTGGCCTATGCTTATGGTCTTTTGTCTCGTCGCGACTATCCGGCGGCCGCCATTAAGGGCAGGATCGTCCGGCGCGGCCACCCTCCCGATGTCTCCGATGCGGTCGTAGATAAGTTGCGGGAAATGGGTTTGGTCGACGACGAGGCCTTCGGCCGTAGGTACGTCGAATACGTTGTGGAACGAAAACCCCAGGGTCGCGCCAAGATTATCCGGGATCTGCAAAACAAGGGTTTGGACGGCGATCTCGCGAGGTCCCTGGTCGACGAGGTCGTTGACTTCGATTCCGAGATTGCCATGGCCCTCGATGCCATACGGGGGAGGGGTGAATCGGGGGCGGACGTGGGTGGGGATCCCCGGATACGTGCCCGGCATTACCGATTCCTAAAGGGGAGAGGGTTCCGCGACGCAGCGATCAGAAGAGTCCTGGGGTTATTCGATGAGTGTTAAGATCGATCCGCTGCTGTTCCCACGAGATGAGGATCGCGCGGCTGGCGACAATGCCTTCGCGCGAGCCCGGGGCTCTTCGATGTTGGAGGTGGCCGATGCGCTACTCGATGGTACAGATCACCGAAGGACAAAAGAAGAGGGATTGCACAGAACAGATCCTTCGGGCTCTGCCCGGATGGTTTGACGTTGAAGAAGAGATAACCGGTTATGTGGAAGGCGTTACCGATTTGCCCTTTTGGGCAGCCATGGATGATTCCGGGAACTACCTCGGTTTCGTGGCTGTCAAGGTGCATTACGGGCACACGGGTGATCTCTATGTCCTGGGGGTGCTACGCGAACATCACGGGCAGGGTATCGGAAAGAAACTCTTGGACGTCGCTGACCAATACTTTTCCGATCAGGGGTGCAAGTATGTGATCGTCAAGACGCTCAGCGATATGGTTGAATCGGAAAAGTACGAAAAGACGAGACAATTCTACCGACGGGTGGGTTTTCAACCCCTGATAACACTTACCGAGATGTGGGATGAAGATAGCCCGTGTCTCTTGATGATCAAGGACCTCCAAGCGCGGTAGCGATGGATGATCGGGACGGATGTGAAGCCGTGAAGAGGATCCCGCCAAGCGGCCCCGATCGGTTCATGTGTCGGCGATATCGGTTGGATTGCATCTGCGGTGCCGGGTTTTCTTGACACCGACCTGTCCTGACCGATAAAATTTCGATGGGAATCACCTGTTCTGAATGCTACCGCTGGACGGTTTTCGATACATTTCGGTGAAATGCCCAAAAAATCATGGCGGGGCCATGAGCAGATGGCCGTTAAATGTATAGATTGGGATTACAACCGAACGCCCGACTGCGGGCGACGCGTAGCCGTACTTGTGATAGTCGTTCACAGGCCGAGTCCCAAGGACTCGGCTTTTTTCGTTGTTGATCCGAGAACAGGTACGCCATCATCCCGAGGATGGAGGTGTGTGACCTTTGAGTCTGGGGCAAGTGATTGCAATTGCCGCAATCGTGGGGGTAATCGCCTTAATCGCCGGCTTTTTGTTACGCAAGTCAGTGGCGGAGGCGCGCATTGGATCCGCAGAACGAGAGGCCGTGCGCATCCTCAACGACGCGAGCAAGGAAGCGGAACGCAAGCAAAAGGAATCTGTCCTACAGGCTAAGGAAGAAATTCATGGCATGCGATCGGAGTTCGAGGAAGAGGTCCGGGAGCGTCGTGCTGATCTTCAGGAAATGGAACGGCGTATAGCGAGTAAGGAAGAGGCCGTAGAACGCCGTCTGGAAAGCCTCGACCAACGCGAGGCTGGCGTCAAGGAGCGTGAGGAGCGCGTAAAGGCCATCGAGGCCGAGGCACAGCGTGTTCTGGACGAGCACGTCAAAGAAATGGAGCGAATTGCCGGCCTGACCCGCGAGGAAGCGCGTGCAGAGGTCATGGCCGAGATTGAGAGGGACGCACGCCGCGAGGCGGCGATTCTCGCCCGTGACATAGAGGCCGAAGCCCGGGAGTCGGGACAGAAAAAGGCCAGGGAAATCATCTCTCTGGCAATTCAGCGCTGTGCGGCCGATCAGGTGAGCGATAGCACAGTATCAGTGGTCGAACTTCCGAGTGATGATATGAAGGGTCGCATTATCGGTCGCGAGGGGAGAAACATCCGCGCCTTCGAAAGTCTCGCCGGTGTTGATCTGATTATCGATGACACACCGGAGGCCGTTGTGATCTCCAGTTTTGATCCTATCCGACGGGAAAAAGCCCGACTGACGCTTATGAAACTGGTTGCAGACGGCCGGATACATCCTGCACGTATCGAGGAGATGTACGAGAAGGTTGGACGGGAGATCGAAGAACAGATTCGCGAGACGGGGCAGCAAGCGGCCTACGATGCAGGTGTGCATGGTTTGCATCCGCGCCTCACCGAACTGCTGGGGCGTTTGAGGTTCCGCTCTAGCTACGGACAAAACGTTCTGCAGCATGCACTGGAAGTAAGCCACCTGGCTGGCGTGATGGCTTCGGAGCTTGGTGCGAACACCAGCCTGGCGCGCCGCGCAGGTCTCCTACATGATATCGGTAAAGCGGTCGACCACGAGGTGCAGGGTACCCACGTCGATATTGGCCGCGATTTGCTTCGTCGTTACGGTGAGAAGGACGATGTGATCGCGGGCATGAGCTCCCACCACGGTGATTATGAGGCGGAGTCGGTCGAAGCGGTTCTCATCACCGCAGCCGATGCGCTGTCGGCTGCCCGACCCGGGGCAAGACGTGAAACGCTCGAGGCCTATATACAGCGGCTTTCCAAGCTGGAAGACATCGCGGACAGTTTTCACGGTGTCGAGGAGAGTTACGCAATCCAGGCTGGCCGCGAGATCCGCATCATGGTTAAGCCCGACGAGATCGATGATCTCGAGGCGTATGCCCTCGCACGCGATATAGTCAGTCGTGTTGAGGAGCAGGTGGAGTATCCCGGCCAGGTGAAGGTCACCGTGATACGCCAGACGCGGGCGATAGAGTACGCGAAGTAATCCCAACCGATAGCATAAGGCACGGGGCTCACTTTTCGCAGGTGGGCCCCGTTTGTTTCGAAGGAAACGCGTTTTGTCTGGCGAAAGCCCGTTGAGATGGGAGGAGAGCTTGGGTGGGATCGCATGATGCAGATCGGTTGCTGTTCATCGGTGATGTCGTCGGGCGGCCCGGGCGGCGCCTGCTCGGGCGCGTACTGGCGGGATTAAGGGATGAACTCCAAGCGACCCTCGTAGTCGCCAACGGAGAGAATGTCGCCGGCGGGGTGGGCATCACCCGCAAGTGCGCGGAGGAGCTGTTTAGTGCCGGGGTCGATGTCATCACCACGGGAAACCACGTTTGGGACAAGCGAGAGGCTCGAACCTACCTTTCGGAGGAACCGCGGGTCCTTCGTCCCATGAACTACCCTCCGGGAACACCCGGTAGGGGATTCGGTACCTACGAGACCGTGCGAGGCACCGAGGTCCTAGTCGTGAATTTACACGGTCGCGTGTTCATCGATACGGACTTTGATTGTCCGTTCCGTGCATTTGAGCACCTGTTCCGCGAGTTCTCGGGTGCTGCGAGAATGCCGGTCCTGGTCGACTTCCACGCCGAGGCCACATCGGAAAAGGTATCCATGGGATATGCCTTCGATGGCCGGGCGACCGCCATTCTTGGCACTCACACGCACGTACAAACGAACGATGCCCGTATCCTGCCCCAGGGTACCGCATACGTCACCGACGTCGGTATGACAGGTCCCGCTGAGGGTGTTATCGGTGTAGCCGCCGATGACGTCATCGAGCGTTTCTATAGCCAGTTGCCTGGCCGGTTCAAGGTCGCCGCTGGTCCGACCATGTTGAACGCTGCAGTGGTCAATTTGGACGCTAGTCACCGATACGCACAATCGATTGAACTGGTCAATTATCGCTATGATTAATCGGGGAGGTACGCAATTGTCTGCTCAGAGATCTTTCGTTCAAGGAAATGAAGCCGTAGTCGAGGGAGCGTTGGCGGCAGGTGCACGGTATTTTGCCGGGTACCCCATCACGCCCTCTTCAGAGATTGCCGAGATGGCAGCCCGCAAACTACCAGGGGTCGGTGGAGTATACATGCAGATGGAGGATGAGATCGCGAGTATGGCGGCGATCATCGGGGCAAGTCTAACGGGCAAGAAGAGCTTCACCGCGACGAGTGGTCCGGGTCTTTCGCTGATGCTTGAGAACCTGGGAATGGCCATCATGGCCGAGGTACCCTGCGTGATCGTCGACGTGCAAAGATCTGGTCCGAGCACCGGGTTGGCGACCAAACCGGCCCAGGCAGACGTGATGATGGCCCGGTGGGGTTCTCACGGCGATCATTCCGCCATCGTACTTGCACCATCCTCCGTGCAAGAGTGCTTCGATCTTACGGTGAGGGCCTTCGATTTGGCGGAACAGCTGCGCCACCCGGTTCTCGTGCTCAGCGATGCGATCGTAGGACATATGCGTGAGGATGTACATTTCCCCGAACCAGAGGCACTGGACCCGATTACGCGACGTGATCCCGATGTCGGTCCCGAGGAGTACGTGATGCACGCCGACGGTGCAGACGGGCTGCCGGTTCCATTACCACCCTTTGGTTCAAAATACCTGGTGCGAGCGAACTCCTCCGCACATGACCCGAGTGGATATCCCTCTGCTGATCCGGGCTTGGCGCGGGCGAATATCCGGCGCTTGCACGACAAAGTGGAGGAGGCGGTGGAATGGATCTCGGATTATTCGCTCATCGGACCGGACGAGCCTGACGTGCTCTTGATCTCCTATGGCGCGAGTGCACGTACAGCCGAACAGCTCGTGGTCGATCCCCCCACTGACTCGCGGCCTGCGCTACTCAAACTTCGTACCCTATGGCCATTTCCCGATCGCGTGATTCGCGATACGGTCGCATCTTTCCCGGGTGTACCGGTCGTGGTTCCCGAGATGAATCTCGGCCAGATCGTCCGCGAGGTCCAACGGGTTGTGGGCAAAGAACATCCATGTTACGGATACCATAGAAGTGACGGACAACCGATCGAACCGGGAGAACTTCACCGCTTTGTTGAGGACGTGGTTACATGAGCCGTTCATACCGCAAGTATCTCCTCCATGACAAGTTCCCGCTCTTTTGGTGCGGCGGATGC
>Ga0207421_10002887_pt1 | contig 20921 bp, 15 predicted proteins | sample SodLakKL_010_SED_4_FD_187542 | JGI IMG/M metagenome (GOLD analysis project Ga0207421, IMG submission 187542) | Alkaline sediment microbial communities from Lake Tanatar, Kulunda Steppe, Russia - 8KL_010_SED (SPAdes) (version 2) | ecosystem: Environmental > Aquatic > Non-marine Saline and...
CCGGCCAGCCTGCCGATCGGGTCCACACCTGGCGCTTCGGCCTGGACCGGCTGCTGCTCGGTGCAACGATGGCCGACGAGGACGACCGCACCGTGGGGGACGTCACGCCTCACGATGACCTCGAAGGTGGCGCCGTCGAGGTGGCGGGTCGGTTCGCCGAGGCGTGTGCGTCGGTGTTCGATGTGGTCGAGCGATGCCAGACAGCCCGGCCGTTCGCGGGCTGGGTCGACCTGCTCGTCCAGACGCTCGACCGGTGCCTGGCGGCGCCGACCGGGGCCCGGTGGCAACTCCAGGAGGTCCGCCAGGCGCTCGAGGGGCTGCGGGACCTTCCGCTGGACGATCCCGTCGGGGGCGAGGGCCCCGCCGGCGAGATGGTGCTCGACCTCGGAGCCATCCGCAGCATCGTGGAAGGATCGCTGCAGGCCCCTCGCGGGGCCGCTGGCTACGAGACCGGGGCGGTGACCCTGTGCGCGCTGGTCCCGATGCGTTCGATCCCGCACCGGGTGGTGTGTCTGATCGGTATGGACGACCGGGCGTTCCCCCGGCCCGAAGCCCGAGCAGGGTTCGATCTGCTCGATCGTGACCTCCGCGTCGGGGACCGTGATCGGCGGGCCGAGGACCGGTCGCTGTTCCTCGAGGCCGTGCTCGCCGCCCGGCAGGTACTGGTCGTGACCACGACCGGCCACGACGTGCGCACCGGCGAGGATCGGCCGCCGGCCGTGCCGCTCGCGGAACTGCTGGACGTGCTCGATCGCACCGCGACGACGGGTGATCCGTCGGGGTCGGTCCGGCAGGCCATCACGCGGGAACACCCCCTGCAGACCTTCAGTCCCCGCAACTTCGGAGACCGGGGCGACGGCACCGTCGAGCGGCCGACGTCCTTCGACCCGGTCGCCCGGGATGCGGCGCTCGGTCGCCGCAGGTTGCGCCGACGCACGCCGTTCCTGGCATCTCCCCTCCCGGAGACGGACATCTCGGCCGAGGGGGCGGTGGTGACCGACGACGGGGTGATCGCGCTCGAGGACCTGAGCGCCGCCCTGCTCCATCCCACCCGGTTCCTGATGGAACGGCGGCTCGGGGTCCACCTGCGCGAGTACGCGACCGAGGTCGACGACCAGGAACCGATCGATCTGGGCAACCTCGACCGGGCTGCGATCGGACGGTCGCTCCTCGAGTCGCGACCGAGCGATCACGATGCCTGGCTGCGGGCCCGGCTGTCCTCCGGGACCGTGCCGGCTGGGACGCCCGGCCACGTCCGGCTCGCTGAGGTCCACGATGATGTCCGTCGGCTGTGGGACCAGGTTGCGGGGCTGCTCGAGGTGCTCCCGGAGGGAACGTCGACGGATCCTCGACGTGTGCCGGTCGATCTGGAACTGGGTGAGCGTCGGCTCGTCGGCACGGTCGATGGGGTGTTGTCCGGGGCGTCGTCAACCACGACCGGCGTCCGTCTCGTCGCCGCCTACGTCCGACCGCGACCCGAGCACCTCCTGCGCGCGTGGATCGCGCAGCTCGCGCTGACGGCCGGCGGGGTCACCGATCTGCGCACGTGGATCGTGACGCGGGGGCGCGGGGGCGACGACCCACCGGAACAGATCCACCTCGGGCCGCTCGACGGCGATCCCGATGCCGCCCGGCAGACGGCCATCGACCTGCTCACCGACTACGTGCAGATCCACGACCTCGCCCGCGTGCGCACCCTGCCGCTGTTCCCGACTGCCTCGCCGGCGTACGCGGAGAAGGGCCGGATGCTCGCCGCACACCGCGCGTTCGATCCCAACCCGTGGATGCCCGGGAGCGGCGATCGCGATGCGTACGTCGAGCACGTCCACGGCGCGGGGGTGTCGTTGGGCGACGTCCTGACCTCCGAGGCACTCCGGGACGAGTTCGCCAGCCTCGCCCTGCGGGTCTGGGGCGCCGCGATGGAACATCGGGCGGCGTCCGAGGCAGCGGGGGGGCCGGCGTGAGCGATCCGTCACGCTCCGACGGCGGGGCCGTCGCGCCCTTCGACGCGACGGCACCGCTCCGCGATGGCACGGTGCTCCTCGAGGCCAGTGCCGGGACGGGCAAGACGTACACGATCACGAGTCTGGCCCTGCGCCTGGTGGCTGAGCAGGGGATCGATCTGGAGCGCATCCTGATCGTCACGTTCACCCGGGCGGCCGCTGCGGAATTACGCGGGCGGGTCCGCTCCCGGTTGGTCGCGGCGGCCGCCGCGCTCGAGCACGCGCTCGCGCAGGGGTGGTCCGCGGTACCCGACGGGTTCCCCGACGACGAGGTGGTGCGCCACCTCATCGTCGACGGACTGGAGCAGGGCGGCGACGAACTTGCCCGGCGCGCGCAGCGCCTGCGCGGCGCCATGCAGGCCTTCGACGACGCGACCATCGACACCATCCACGGTTTCTGCCAGCGCAGTCTGCAGCGGGCGGTACCGGATGTCGACGTCGAACCCGGGGCACAGCTCACCGACGACGTGGGCGAACTCCTGGACGACCTCGTGCACGACGTGCTGATCCGGGAACTGCGTTCGGCGGATCCGGCCTGGTTCCGGTTCGTCCAGGACGCCGGGATCGGGACCGACCGGCTGCTGGCGATCGCCCGCAAGCTGGAGGGTGAGCCGGACCTGCGGGTGCTGCCCGACCCCGCCGACCTGCTGGAGGGCGACCCGCACGGGCTCTGGGACACGGCGGTGGAGCGCTTCCGAGCCGCCTGGGCCGTGGAGGCCGACGAGCTCGTCGAATGGCTCGTCGAACACGCCTCCAAGGGCTTCACAGGGACCTACTACAACCGCAAGCGGCCCGCCAGGGAGGCCGAGGCGATCACCGCCTGGTGCGCAGCCTCCCCGCATCGCATCGGTGATCTCTCCGCGGTCGACAAGCAGCTCGCCTACGTCGCCCGATCGACGATGACCGGCAAGCTGCAGGACCCCGCGGCGCTGCCGACCCACCTGGGTGTCATCGACGCCGCGGACACCTTGCTGGCCGTCCCGGCCCAGCTGGCGACCGGGCTGCTGCTGCGGTTCGCGGAACAGCTCCACGACGAGTTGCCACGGCGCAAGGCCGCGCTCGGCGTGCTGTCGTTCACCGACCTGTTGGTCGCGCTCGACCGGGCGCTGGCTACCGAGGAGTCCCGTGACGCGGTGCGCGCCGGGATCCGTAGCCGGTTCGACGTCGCGTTGATCGACGAGTTCCAGGACACCGACCCGGTGCAGTGGCGCATCTTCGAGCGCGTCTTCGGGATCGGGGCGCGGCTGCAGTTGATCGGGGACCCCAAGCAGGCGATCTACGGGTTCCGGGGGGCGGACGTGCACACCTACCTCGCGGCGAAGGCGCAGGTGCCCTCCGACGCGCGCTTCACCCTGCCCACCAACCACCGATCCGATCGCCGCTACCTCGACGCGCTCGAGCAGTTGTTCGCGCGTGACCACGTCTTCGGGCCGGACGGGGTGTTCGCGGTCGACGACATCGACTTCGTCCGCGTGCGGGCCGCGACGGCCAACGACGCCGACCGGCTCCGGTTCGATGACGGCCCCCGACCCACGCTCGAGCTGCGTTACGTGCCGCGGACGCTGCACGCCGATCCGGACGGTGAGGTGGATGATCGCGCGGTCCTCCCGGTGGGCTGGGCCCGACCCTTCCTGGCCCGTACGGTCGCGCACGAGATCGTGGCTTTCCTGCAGGAGCAGCCGTCGATCCGTTCGGGTCAGGCCTGGCGGACCGTGGTCCCGCGCGACATCGCGGTGCTCGTGCGGACCAACGAGCAGGCTGGTCGCGTCCAGCAGGAGCTGCTGGACGCGGGTGTCCCGGCGGTGGTCGGTGCCGACGACAGCGTGTTCGGTTCGCCGGAGGCCACCGCGGTCCAACGGTTGCTCGACGCGTTGCTGCAACCGTCGTCGGATCGCCTGGTCCGCGCGGCACTGATCGGACCGATCCTCGGCCGCACGGCGGCGGAGCTCGCCCGGCACGATGGCGACGACGGGTCGGTCGAACAACTCGAGAGCTGGGCGACCACGTGGCGGGACCAGGGCACGTCCGCGATGCTCCGCCGCGCGATGGACGAGGCACGGACCGCAGCACGCCTGCTCGGTCAACCCCGTGGCGAACGGACGTTGACCAACCTCACCCACCTCGCGGAACTCCTCCACGGTGCCGAGACCGCAGGTCGGCTCGGTCCGGAGGGGGCGGCCGCGTGGTTGCGCGAACAGCGCCACCTCGACGTCCCCGGGGCCGAGGACCGTCAACTGCGTCTCGAGAGCGACGATGACGCGGTCACCGTGGTCACCGTGCACCGGTCGAAGGGGTTGCAGTACCCCGTCGTATGGTGCCCCTACCTGTGGGAGGGCCGGCTGCTGTTCGGTGACGACAAGCATGTCCTGCGCTTCCTGGATCCCGACACCGGTCGCCTGAGTCTGGACCTGGATACGGATGTCACGGGCCACTCCAAACAGCGCCACATCGCGCTCGCCGAACACGACAGCTGGCGGGAGCAGCTCCGGCTGCTGTACGTCGCGCTGACCCGTGCGCAGCACCGGTGTGTCGTGCACACGGGGCCGTTCAAGGGGGTCGGCACCTCACCGCTGCAGCGGTTGCTGTACGGGGCTGACTTCACGCAGGACGATGGCGTCCCGGGCAAGCCCTCCGACCCGGTCGGGGTCTGCGATGAGGATCTCTTCGCCACGTTGCGGGCGCTGGAGAGCGATGACGTGGGTGTCACCGAGGTGGAACCACCGGCCGCCGAGGTGCGATGGGACCGACCCGGAGGGGAGCCGGTGGCGCTGACCGTCCGCACGTTCGACCGGACGATCGATCGGTCCTGGCAGCGGACCTCCTTCAGCCGGCTGACCTCCGGGTCGATCGGACACGCGGGGGATGGTGGTGAGCTCGACGTGGGCCCGGTCGGTGCTCCTGCCAGCGGCCGGGACGACGGCTCGCCTGCGGACGACGGTCGCGATCACGATCACCACGTCGAGTCCGTCAGTGACCAGCCCGCTGCTCGCCCAGCCGTCCAGGCCGTGGACCCCGACGCGTCGTCGGAGGTCACCCTGGCACGGTTCCCACGGGGAGCTGAACCGGGAACGTTCCTCCACGGGTTGCTCGAACACCTCGACTTCGGCGTTGCCGACGATGCTGACGCGATCGGTGCGCTGGTGGCCGAGCGTGCGCCCCTGGCCAACCTGGCGCCGCTGGACGATGCGGGCAGGGCGACACTGGTCGGGGGCATCCGTGAGGTCCTGACCACGCCGCTCGGTCCAGCGCTGGGCGACGTCCGACTGACTGACATCCCCCGGGCGGACCGGCTCGACGAGTTGGAGTTCGATCTGCCGCTCGCCGGTGGCTACCACGGGGACGGGCAGGCACTGGATCTGCACCGGTTGGCGGACGTGTTCGCGGCACACGCGCCGGACAGCACCGCGCCCCTGGCCGCCGTGGCGCAACGCCTCCGGACCTACCCGGCGATCCCCGCACGCGGGTTCCTGACCGGCAGCATCGACCTCGTCCTGCGTGTCCCGGACCACGACGTCGGTCAGCGGTACGCCATCGTCGACTACAAGTCGAACTGGCTCGGGGGCACCCTCGATCCGCAGCGGTCCGTCGCCGGGGACTACCACCCCCGACGGTTGGCGGACGAGATGGTCACGCACGACTACGTCCTGCAGTACCACCTCTACCTCGTCGCCCTGCACCGGTTGCTGCGGTGGCGTCTGGGGGCGGCCTACGACCATGACCGCCACATCGCCGGTGCCTGCTACCTGTTCCTGCGGGGGATGACCGGCCCGGACACGCCTCGTGCCCAGGACGGGACGCCGTACGGCGTGTACGCCGACCGCCCGACCCGCGGGTTGATCGGGGACCTGGACGACCTCCTGCGGGGGGCGGGCTCATGACGACCGATCTGGACGAGCTGCGTGACCTCGAGGTGCTCCTGCCGGCCGACGTGCACGTGACCGACACGGTGGTCCGGTTGACGGGCGGGCACGACCCCGCTTCCCAGCTGGCGATCGCGCTGGCTGTCCGCGCGCCGCGTCTGGGTCACGTGTGCCTGGACCTGGACAGGATCGTCCGGGTCGGGCTGGCCGCCGAAGGTCACGAACGGATCGACGTGGAGCTCCCGGACCTCGAACCGTGGCTGACGGCGATCGCGGCCGCGCCCTCGGTGCGACGCAGCGATGAGGATCGCGTCTCGCCGTTGGTGCTGGACGACGGGCGGCTGTACCTCGATCGCTACTGGCGCTACGAACAACGGCTCGTCGACGGCCTCCGGGCGCTGCTCGACCGCCCCCCGCGGGACCGCGATCCCTCGCTGGTCCAGGAACTCCTCGACCGGCTCTTCCCGAAACCGGATGATGCCCAGCAGCGTGCCGCGGCCGAGGTCGCCACACGTGAGGCGCTGACGGTGCTCACCGGGGGGCCCGGGACCGGCAAGACCACCACCGTCGTGAAGCTCCTGGCCACCCTGTGGCTCTCCGCAGGTGATGCGCCCCCCTCGATCGTGGTCGCGGCGCCGACGGGCAAGGCGGCGGCGCGCCTTGCCGAGGCGGTCCGTCAGCAGGCCGACGGGCTGCCGGTCCCACCCGCGGCGGTCGCGGCACTGCGGGCCCTGCCCACCTCGACCCTGCACCGGCTCCTCGGATGGCGACCGGACGCACCGACCCGGTTCCGGCATGACCGGCAGAACCCCCTGCCCAACGACATCGTGGTCGTCGACGAGGCATCCATGGCGTCGCTGCCGTTGATGACCAAGTTGGTGGACGCGCTCGGTCCGGGCGGCCGGTTGGTGCTGGTCGGAGACCGCGACCAGCTGGCATCGGTCGATGCGGGCGCGGTCCTCAGCGACATCTGCGGGCCGCGCGGTGACGATGGCGCCTCGGTGGGCTCCCGGGCCGCGGAGACGATCGTCACGCTGACCCGGTTCCATCGCTTCGGTCCGGCCAGCGGGATCGGGGCCGTCGCGCGGGCGGTGCAACGTGAGGGCACCGGGCCGGATGACGTGCTGGCCCTGTTCCGGGGGGAGCGGACCGAGCCCGGGGGACCCGATCGGTACACGGACATCGCCCTGATCGATCCGGCACGCGACGCCACCCAGCCGCTGCCCGCGCCCGTGCTGGACCACGTCGTCGAGGGGTACGCCGCCGCCGTTTCGGCGGCGATCGCCGATCACGACCCCCTGGAGGTCCTCGCCGCGTTCGACCGGCTGCGGGTGCTCACCGCCCTGCGGCGCGGTCCCGACGGGGTCGAGGCGTTGACCGAGATGCTGGGGGCCAGGATCGCGGCCGCGGTTCCCGTCTACGAGCACGACCGTCCGTTCCCCATCGGGCAGCCGGTCCTGGTGACCCGCAACGACCACCAGCTGGGGCTGTTCAACGGTGACGTCGGCGTCGTCGTGCGTGACCCACGGGATGGCCGCCGACGGGTGGCGTTCCCGACGGCCGAGGGGGGAGTGCGCCTGGTCGCGCCCGCCAGGATCCCCGCGGCCGAGCCGGTCTTCGCGATGTCGGTCCACAAGAGCCAGGGATCGCAGTTCGACGAGGTCGTGCTGGTCCTGCCCCGTCGGGATTCGCCGCTGCTGTCCCGTGAACTGATCTACACCGGTGTCACGCGGGCGGCCAGGCAGGTCACCGTCGTCGCGGACGCGCAGGTCCTCCACGACGCGCTGGGCCGCCGGGTCCAACGGGCGTCGGGTCTGACCCGGCGTCTGTGGCACCCTGATGCCTCCTGAGGAGGTCCCGTGGCCGCGCCGCAACAACCCGACGACGATGCTGCCATCAGCGAGATCCGTGCACTCGTCACGCGCGCCGACGACCTGCGCAAGGCCGCCCCTGCACGGCGGGATCCGGAAGCCGCCCGTGAACCCGTGATGCGCCTGCTCGACCAGGCCCGTGGACTGCTCGCTGGGATCACCGACGGGGACACCCGACGGTCGCACGCCGCGGTGATCGCCCAGCGGATCTCCGATCTGGATCTCGACGCGCTCGCGCCCATGCTGGAACCGTCGGCGGACGTCGCCCGGGCGCCCACCTCCGTCGAGGACCCGTCACGCATCCCGCCAGGCCAGCATCTGACCGCCGGGTGGCCCGTGCTGCACGTTGGCACGGTCCCGGAGATCGATCCGGGGGATGTCCGCCTGATCGTGACCGGCCGGGTGCGGTCGCGCACGGTGGTCGATCTTGAGGCTCTGCGGGCCCTGCCGACCACGACGGTGACGCGCGACTTCCACTGCGTCACCCGCTGGACACGGCTCGACAACAGCTGGACCGGCGTCCGCGTCCGCGATGTCCTGGACCTGGCCGACGTCCGTGACAGCGCGACCCACGCGATCGTCAGCGGGCACCCGGCCTACAGCACCAACCTCGACGTCGAGGAACTCCGGGCGGACGACTGCCTGCTGACCTGGGCCCACGACGGTCGGGACCTACCCCGGGAACACGGTGGACCGCTGCGCCTGGTCGTGCCGTCGCGGTACGGCTGGAAGAGCGTGAAGTGGGTGTTCGAGATCCGCCTGGTGGACCGGGACGTTCCCGGCTACTGGGAGGAACGCGGCTACCACGACGTCGGCGATCCCTGGCGCGAACAGCGGTTCCGCGAGCAGGCCTGACGGCCACGGCGCCCGCGCCGGGGCGTCAGCCCCCGCCTGGGTCCTCGGTGGTCGCGGAGAGGTGGTCGATCACCCGTCCGATGAAGACGTCGCAGGCGGCGAGCTGGTCGATCTCGATCCACTCATCCGGCGTGTGCGCCTGCTCGATGCTGCCCGGTCCCGTCACGACCGTCGACAGGCCGGCGGCCTGGAAGTGCCCGCCGTCGGTCCCGAACGGCACGGTCCTGCCGGGGCCGTCGTAGCCGGTCAGGCTCCGCGCGAGCGCCTCGGCTGCGCCATCGGTCTCCGCGGCCATGGCACGCACGGTCGCGAGCGACTCGATCCGCAGGTCGCCGACGCCCGTCTCGCGGCGGAGCCGGGGCAGGACCTGCTCCCGTGCGACGGCTCCGACGGCATCGAGGATCGCGGTGGAATCGTCCGCGGGAACCGCGCGGTACTCGAAGGTCAACTCGGCGTGGCGGGGGACGATGTTGATCGCCTGGCCACCCTCGATCGTGGCGAGGTTGAACGTCGTGTAGGGCGGGTCGAACCGGGGGTCGGCCGCGGCCGTGCGGTGCTCGTCGGCCAGGTCGTCGATGAAGGTGGCGAGCCGTGTGAGTGCCGCGATCGCGTTGGCCGCGCGCTGGGGCTGGCTGGAGTGCCCGTCGAGCCCGTCGACCACGACCCGGAAGGCACGGACCCCCTTGTGGGCGGTGACGACCTCCATGGAGCTCGGTTCGCCGATGATGACGGCTGACGGACGTGGATACCCGGCCAGCAGACCCTGGACCGCTGACGGCGCCCCGACCGTGCCGATCTCCTCGTCGTAGGTCAGCACGAACAGGACCGGTCGGTCCAGCGGTGCGGCAGCCATCCGCGGCAGGGCGGCGAGTGCGGACGCGATGAAGCCCTTCATGTCGCTGGTGCCGCGGCCGTAGAAGCGCCCGTCGTCCTCGGTCAGGGTGAACGGATCACGGGACCACGGTTGGCCGGTGACCGGGACACAGTCGAGGTGGCCGCTCAGCACGACGCCGCCGGCCACATCGGGACCGACCCGGGCCAACAGGTTCGCCTGGGTCCCGTCCGGACTCAGCACCCGGCTGTGCGGGATGTCGTGGGCGTCGAACAGCCGCTCGATGTACGCCACGATCGTCAGGTTCGAGGTCAGACTGGTCGTGTCCATGCCGACCAGGTCGGCCAGCAGTTCATGGGTGCGGCTCACGCCGGGCCGTTGGCCGGTGTTCCCAGCCGCCAGGTCGTGCGGCCCGTGTTGTCCAGACCCACGAACCGCACCGTGATCTGCGACCCGACCCGCCATGGTCCCGAGGTGGTGTCGAGCCCGTGATCGTCGATCTGGAGCGAACCGCGCTCCCGGTCCGGCAGGCCGAGCGCCCGTTCGGCGGTCACGAACGCTCCGATCCCCAACCGCGGCAACCGGATCTTCAGCCCGTTGACGGTCACGCCGGTCACGGTGGCGGGTTCCGGATCGCCGAGGAAGCCGCGATCCAACAGGATCGCCCAGAGGTCGCCCCGCTCGCGTGCCTGCAGGAAGTTCATGGCACCGGAACGGGCATCGAGCCAGACCGCCAACGCGGCCAGGTCGTCGCCGGCGTAGGGCAGGGATTCGCCGGCGACGGCGGCGCGCAGCTGCCGGTGCACGACGAGGTCGGCGTAGCGCCGGATCGGGGAGGTGAAGTGGGTGTAGGCACCGGATGCGAGTCCCCGATGGTGCTTGGGGTCGGGATCGTAGGATGCGCGGGCGGTGGAACCCGTCGCCACGGCGACCAGCAGGTCGCGGTCCGCGGTGCGGCCCTCGGCGGTCAGGCGATCGATCTCCGCGAGGAGTTGCCCACTGACGAGGTCGGCCTCGCTGTCCGGGTCGGCCAGCGCCGGCACGGTCGCCCCGGCCAGTTCCACGGCGGCGAGCAGTCGCTCCAGGCGGTCGGGATCGAGGCCCTTGTGGGCGCGGTAGAGGGCGGGAACGTCGTTGGCGACGAGGTAGCTGGCCACCGCCTCGTTGGCTGCGACCATCAGCCGCTCGATCAGGCGGTAGCCCTGGGCATCCGGTTCGGCGACGACGGCCTGCAGGCGTCCGTCGACCAGGGCCGGGGTCACCTCGGCGCTCGCGAACAGCTCCTCGAAGGTCACCCGTGCGTCACGCTCGACGCCCAGTCGACGGGAGGCCTCCAGGGCGGCGTCGAGCACGGTGCTCGCCACCTCGGCGTGGTCGCCGGCTTCGACGGTGACCGGCGCGTGATCGCCGTCCAACCACCTCTCGACGGCTCCGTAGGTCAGGCGGGCGCGGGATTCGATCAGCGCGGTCTCGACGTCGACGTCGGTGATGCTCCCAGCAGCCGACACGTCGAACCGCACGCTGATGACGTGGCGGTACTCGTTCGGCAGCAACGACAGCGATCCCTCGGACAGTGCCGGGTCCAGCATCGGTGCGTTGGCGCCCACGGCGAGGTAGGCGGTCGAGGCCACGGTGCGCGCGTACAGGTCGGCGTCGGAGTCGATGCCGACGACCCCGGCCACGTCGGCGATGTGGATGGCGACGTGGACGGGAGCGTCCCCAGCGCCGTCCCAGGTCGCGGCGACCGCATCATCGAGGTCCCGTGCGTCGGCGGAGTCGATGGTCAGGCAGGGCTCCTCGCGACGGTCGAGGGGTCCGAGTTCGGCGCCGGGGATCCTGCCGTCGACGTCCAGTCCGGTCGCTGCACCACGGCCACCTCCGGCCAGGAGGCCGACGACGCGGGTGTGGGTCATGGCGGCGGCCGACGGGTCCAGTCCGGCTGCCGCGGCACCTCCCGGGATGAGTTCCGGTGCGGCACGTCCGAGCGCCACCACGGCCGAGATGGCCCGGACCGCCTGCGGTGATCCCGCGATGTAGGGGCCGGCGACGAGCGCACGTCCGAGCGGGGCGCCTTCGTCGTCCTCGGCACGCAGGACCACGATGACACGGCCGACGGCTCCCGTCAGCGGACGGGTCATCGATGGGTCCAACCGGATCCACCCGGACCCGATGCTGCCGTCCGGATCGAGGACCAGTCGGCCCGGGCCCTGCTGCACCGTGCCGACGAGCATGCGACGTGGCCGCTCGACGATGGTGATCGAGGTCGCGGTCAGGCCCTTGTCGTCGGCGGTGACCTCGGCCTCGACCAGGTCATCGGCGATGATGCCCTTGGCCAGCGGTGGCGGCACGAACGCGGAATCGGCGGTCACCGCCGGGCCGTCGGTGCGCCCGACGGTGACCTCGGTCGGGGTCAGACCATCGGTCGAGACGAGGTGGAGGAAGCCGAAGCCGCGAGGGTTCGGACGGAAACGGGCGCGGACGGACACGGGCAGCTCGGTGTGGTGAGGAGGTGGCCACAGGGCGCGGGTCGGTGATCGGCGGTCGCAGGACCGGGGTCAGCCGACACCGCGTGCAGCGGATCGCAGTGCGGCCCGCAGGCTAGCGGCCAGCGCGGACCACTCGCCGAGGTCCGCCGGATCGCGGGTGACGACCGCGTCGAGGATGTCAGGATCCGCCTCCGCCGAGGTGAAACGCAGGCGGGCACCGATGAGTCGACCGTCGGCGGTCGCGGCAGCCACCTGGCGGTGCGCGACGCCACGCGCATCGCGTCCATCGGCGAACGCGACCAGCGCGAGGTGCCAGGGTCGGATGGGCAGGGTCAGGACCGCGGCCGGGAGGTCGGCCGTGTCGACCGTGATCAGTTCCCAACCGATCAGGACGGGAGCATCGAACAGGTCGGCATCATCGGCGTGCCACACGATGTCGGCGGCGTCCGGGATCCCGGGGTCGTCGTCCTGCCAGAACCAGGGGTGCTCCGGCCCCGTGAGATCGGTGTCGTCCGCCGGCTCGTGGCTCGCAGCCGGTCGCAGGTCGATCTCCAGGTCGATGGACTCGGCCTCTCCGGCATCGAGGTCCGCGGCCAGGTCGATCTCCAGACCGAGGTCGAGGTCCGCGCCCTGCGGCAGCCCCATCACCTCGATGGACGCCCGATCGAGCTCCGCGATGGCGTCGATACCGGCGGGCCGGTGACGGTCCTCGTCGACCGCCAACTCCGCCTGCGTCAACACCGCGTCCAGCAGCTTCGTCGGGCTGACGTACGCGAGCAGGTCGATCGCACGCGCGGCATCGCCCTGTGCGGCGCGTCGTAGCAGCAGATCGGCCGAGAGGGGCGGGTCGTTGTCCAGCGGGCTGTCGGGCACGGGGTGCTCCTGGGGCCGTGGTGTCCGCAGCCTGCCTGAAACAGACGCGAAGTCCGAGCACCCTCGACAGACGCCCCGATCCGGCGGTCGCGGTCAGGCGGTCCCGGCGGTGAGCGTCCAACCGGCGAGGTCCCAGTCGAGTCCGTCGAGCAATGCGGCGGTGCGGTCGACGGCCCGGACGACCGTCGAGCAGGGGTCGGTGCCGGGTGTCAGGGTCGATCGCAACAGGATGCTCGACGATCCGCGGATCCGCGCCCAGTGGCTGCCGGTCGAGGCCTGCTGGAGCGCCCGGCGGCTCCGTCGGTTCCACGCCCGGAGCTCGATGGTCAGCATCGGCCGGCCCCGGTCGTCCCGGTCCGGGAACAGGCGCAACGTGCAGGTCAGGTTCCCGGCGAGGTGCGGTGCCACGGCGTTCAGGCGTGATCCGGGCGAGTGGCTGGTCGCGGTGACCTCCTGGATGGCCGCGCCGTCCGGTGTGAGTAACGCCGCCGCCAGCAGATCGCGTGACAGGCGTGTCCCGTGCGTCGGTGTCGGCACCGTCCAATCGATGCTGGCGTGGTCCGCGGCATCCGCGGCGTCGGTCGTCGGGGTCGGTGGTCGCGACGGTCGACCTCGGGCAACCGACGGTGCGCGTGTCTCGCCGTCGGTGTCGAGCAGGCACTCGAAGGCCTGTTGCAGTTCATGGAACAGTTCCGGGTCGCCACCGTGGTCGGGATGGTGTTCCCGCGCCAGCCGCCGGTACGCGCGCTTCACATCGGTGGCGTCCGCGGTCGATGCGAGGGCGAGCACGCGCAGGGCCTGTTCGCGACGGAGACGGTCGGGCACCGCAGGAACCTCGGAACTGTGGTCGGACGGGACGATGGTCGGTGAGGGTAGGACGTGTCAGTCGCCTACGGTCCGGTGCAGCCACGCGATCGGGATGGCCGGTCGCGCCGGAGACCCGCAGGAGTGATCGTGACCACCGCCGACCCGTCGTACCAGCACAGCCCCGAGGCCCGAGCCCTGGCGCGCAGCCTCTGGGAGTCCCTCGAGGTCGTCCACACCCCGGTCTACTTCTCGAGCGCGGTCGCCGATGCCGGCCGTGCCATCGGCCTGAGCGACCGCATGATGAGCTACACCGCGATGCGGACCGCCCCCCTCGGTGTCCTCCCGCCGGAGGTGGTGACCGCTGTGCTCTACGGGTTCTCACCACAACTCGTCGCCTACGGCGTGAAGGCGGCCTGGGAGGCGACGACGCCGGAGGTCGCGCTGGAGATGACGCAGACGGCAGCCACCAGCCTGCTCACGAACCTGTTCGACGGTCTGGATGCCGAGGTGGCACGCGCCGCCGAACTCGCGCGGGAGGCCGCCCTGTTGCACCCCATCCTCGGTCGCCCGCTCGGCGCGGCCTGGGCGAGCGTCGATTGGGCCGATGACCCGTGCCTGGTGTTGTGGCAGGCGGCGACGCGTATCCGTGAGTCACGCGGTGACGGACATCTGGCGCAACTGGTCGCTGCCGACCTCGACGGTGTTGGGTCGCACCTGACGTTGGCGGGAGACAGCCAGAAGCTCCGCGAGCGGTACTCGGGGCTGCGCGGATGGAGCGAGCCAGAGTGGGAGGCCGGGGCCGGGAGGTTGCGTGACCGCGGGATCCTGGACGGCGACGGGGCGCTCACGGACGCCGGGCTGGCGTTGCGGGAGCACATCGAACAGGCCACCGATGATCTGGCCGCCGAGCCCTGGCAGATCCTGGGCGTTGCCGCGGCCGGGCATCTCGAGGACTCGTTACGGCCGCTCGTCGAACGTGTGGCCGCCGCCCAGATCGTGCCGCGTCTGTTGACCCGTCGGGTCCTCGGCGATGCGCACCCCGAGCGGACCTGACCAGGAGCATCAGCCGCCCGGTGTGAGCACCCCACCCAGCAGCGTGGTCGCCATGGCACCCAGGTGTTCGACGGCGTACCCGCCCTCCTGGAGCAGCAGGGTCGGGCGCTGGAGCTGCCCGATCCGACGGCCGATCGACGAGAGACCGTCGAGGGTGACGGCGAGCGAGCCGATCGGGTCATGTTCGGACGTGTCGAGACCCAGGGAGACGACCACCGTGGCGGGGTCGAAGTCGTCGACGACCTCGAGCGCGATGGTCAGCGCGTGCAGGTAGTCGACGTCGGAGGTGCCTCGGCCGAGGGGCAGGTTGCGCGTCCGCCCGCGCCCTGGGCCTTCGCCGACCTCGTCGGCGAAGCCCGAGAAGTAGGGGTACTCATGGTCCGGATCGCCGTGCAGGGAGACATAGAGCACGTCGGGATCGCGCCAGAACAGGTCCTGGGTCCCGTTGCCGTGGTGCACGTCGATGTCCAGCACGGCGACCCTGCCACCGTCGGTCAGTCGGCGTGCGGCCGTGGCGGCGTGGTTGAAGAAGCAGAAGCCGCCGAAGTAGTCGTAGCCGGCATGGTGCCCCGGTGGTCGTGTCAGCCCGTAGGCGACCGGAGCGCCATCGGCCACGATGTCGGCGGCCGTCAGCGCCACGTCGACCGCGGCGCGGGCGGCGCGGTAGGACCCCGCGACGATGGGGGTGGCGGTGTCGAAGCACCACCAGCCGGCCTGTGCCTGCGGCGATGCGGACGGGCGCCCGCCACCGGCCCAGCGCGGTGAGCGGAACGTGTCGGGGATCATCACCTCGGGGCCGCCGTCACGCCGCCACGCGTCGTAGCCGTCCTGCAGGAAGCTGATCATGGCCGGGTCGTGTACGGCACGCAGGTGGGACACATCGTGGGGGAGTGGCGGCAGCGTCGGCCAGCGGGCGTCCCGCACGGCCGCAGCGATCGCGTCCAGCCGCTCCGGGCGCTCGTAGACCGGGGAGATCGCCTGGCCGGCGTTGAGCTCGAACGCCGGATCGTGCGCCCGGTGTTCGTCGCTGAGCACGATGGGGAGCGACGGTGTCGCATCGCTCGGTCGATCGGTCACGCCGGCGCGTCCCAGACGTCCTCATCGCCGGCCATGCGCTGCCGGATCGCGACGACCGCGCCACCGATCGCGGCGACGATGGCGACCACCGCCGTCATCTTGCCGATCCAACCGCCGGACCCCTCTTCCACGACGTCATCGGGTTCGAGGTCCAACCGTGCGATCTCGCGTGCGAGCGCGACGGCCTGGGCACGCACGGCTTCCTCCTCCGCCTTGCGCTTGCCCTTGCTGCGGAGCACGAGTCCACCCGCACCCAGGATCACGGTGGCGATCCCGGCAGCGGCGCCCACCTGCTTGGTCTGTCCGGACAGCTCCGAGGGCTCCGGGATGCGCCCGCGGAGCGCGTCGAGGTCACGTGTGAGCGCAGCGCGGATCTCGGTGATCTGGGTCGCCGCCTCGTCGGGTGAGCTCGCGGGTTCGCCGGCGCGTTCCTGCAGCGCGGCGCTGAGTTCGGCTTTGACGTCATCGACGGGATCGTTCATCGCTGCACCTGGCCCTTCGCCCAGTCACGGGTCTCTTCGACAGCGGTCCTGGTCTGAGGGAACGGTGGCCGCTTCAACAGCTTGACGGCGACGAGCAGCGCGATCGCGACCACCAGCGTGTAGATCACGGTCACGATCAGCCAGGCGAGCCACGCCGCAACGACCAGGGTCAGCGCCGCGGCCGCCGTGACGCCGATGAACGCGAGCACGAACAGGCCGAAGATCGCGCCGACGACGGCCAGACCCAGGGCGATCGCCTTGTCGCGCACCACTTCCTGGAGCTCGAGCTTGGCGAGCTCGATCTCCTTCTTGGCGAGCGCCTGGCCGTTGGCCACCAACGAGGTCAGGACCTCGGAGGTGGACCGCTCATCGCCGGGCTGTTGACCGGTTGGTTGGGACGGGGCGGTGGACACGTCGACTCCTCATCAGGCTCGCTGATGTTCGGTGAGAGAACCGGAGACCGCAACTCTAGAGGCACGGAGGGTTCGCGGGTCCACACCCGGCCGGGTGGACGCGACCGGTACCCTGCGGGGTCTGGACCAGAACCGTCCCAACCAGGACCGTCTCCACCAGGACCGTCACAACCAGGGAGGTGCCATGAGCGACCTGTCCGGTGATCCCGGTGATGCCGTCCACCTGAAGGTCACGCTGCCCGCGGCGTCGGAGCGACCCGCCGACGCACCCGTGCCCGAGGACGTCGCCGACGATCTGGATGCCCGGAAATCCACCATCCTGCGGGCGATCGTCACCGAGTACGTCGCCAACGGTGAGCCGGTCGGCTCCAAGCGGGTGGTCGATGTGGCGGGACTCGACGTGTCCGCGGCAACGGTGCGCAACGAGATGGCCGCCCTGGAGGAGCTCGGGTACATCGCGCAGCCGCACACCTCAGCGGGGCGCGTGCCAACCGATCGGGGCTACCGCCGGTTCGTCGATGAACTGCGGGCCAACCCGACCGTTGACGACCCTCGACGGCAGCTCGTCGAGGAGCTGTTGGGCTCCTCCCGTGACGTCGAGGATCTGGTGGCCCGCGCGTCGACGGTCCTCAGCCAGCTGACCCGGTTGGTCTCCCTGGTCATCGCGCCGGCCGCTGAGGCCTCGCGGCTGCGGCTGGTCGAGTTGGTGTCGCTGTCGCCGGGTTCCGGACTCCTGCTGCTGGTCGCTGACACCGGCCGTGTCGAGAAGCGCAGTGTCGATCTGCCCGCAGCCATCTCGGAGAGCGACCTCGACCGGGTCCGCACCGTGCTGGCTGAGCATGTCCGGGGCCGCAAGCTGGGCGACGTCCATGATGCCCTGCAGCGAATCGCGGACGACGCGCCGGCTGACCTGCGCGACGCGTTGACCGCGGTTGCCGACGCCACCTCGACCCGCCTGGCCGAGGACACGGTCCACCACGTCTTCGTCGGCGGTCAGGCATCCCTGGCCGGCGATGACACCTTCGAGCGCGAACACCTCTCGCGGGTCCTGCAGGTCCTGGAGGAACGCGACACCCTGGCCAAGCTCCTGTCCGACGCGACCGCCGACGAGTCCACGACGGTGCGGATCGGGGAGGAGAACCAGGTGGAGGATCTGCGTTCGGCATCCCTCGTCGCGCAGCGCTACGAGCTGATCACCGCCGGCTCCCTGGGCGTGCTCGGCCCGACCCGGATGGACTACGCGAGCGTGCTCGCTACCGTTCGGGCCGTGGCCGACCAGCTCCAGGAGACCCTCACGGACCTCTCCGTCTGACGGGCCGTCCGGCGACCCTGCCCGGACCCGCTCCATCCGGCCCCCGCCATCACCTGTCCTCTCGACCTGGATCCCACCGTGCCCGATCTCTACGAACTGCTCGACCTGTCGCAGGATGCGTCCGCGGACGACATCAAGCGCGCCTACCGACGGCAGGCGCGCCAACACCACCCGGACGCGGGTGGTGACGAGGAGACGTTCAAGCGGATCACGCACGCCTACCGCGTCCTGTCCGATCCGGACGCGCGACAGCGCTACGACCGGTTCGGGGACGACGGCACGCCGAGCACCCGCGGCAACGGTGACCCCTTCGGTTTCGGCGGCGCAGGGTTCGGCAACGTCAACGACGTCATCGACGCGTTCTTCGGCTCTGCGTTCGGTGGCCAGGCCCGTGGCGGCGGTGCCGGTCGCCGCAACGCCCCGGGACGTGATGTGCTGGTCGGCGTCCAACTCACGCTCGAGGAGGTCGTCACCGGAACGCGCCGTGATGTCGAGGTCGATGTGGCGGCGACGTGTGAGACGTGCGGCGGGTCCGGCTCAGCGTCGTCGGGCGGTGCTTCGAGATGTCATGCGTGTGGGGGAGCGGGGCAGGTCCAGCGCGTCGTGCGGACGGCGTTCGGCCAACTGGCGTCCGCTGCCCCCTGCGAAGCCTGCTCGGGGACCGGTCGGCGGATCGAGGACCCGTGCACCGGGTGTGCCGGTGAGGGTCGCCGCGCCGAACAACGGACGGTGACCATCGATGTGCCCGCGGGTGTCGCCGACGGCAACCGCCTGCGGATCTCGGGTGCGGGGGAGGCCGGTCGACACGGTGCTCCGGCCGGCGACCTCTTCGTCGAGATCCGGGTCGAGGAACACAACATCTTCGAGCGTGACGGTCGGGAGCTGTACGCCGAGGTGGCGGTCCCGGTCACCCAGGCGGCCCTCGGAGGCACGTTGACCGTTCCGACCATCGACGGTGAGGATGCGGTCGTGCCGGTGCCTGCGGGCACCCAGCCCGGCGATGTGCTGACCGTGAAGCGCGCCGGCGTACCCGCGACCGGTGGCGGTCGCCGCGGGGAGCTGCACCTGGTCGTGCGTATCGAGGTGCCGACCTCCCTGGACGCCGAGCAGCGGGAACTGCTGCGGTCCCTGGCCGACCTCCGGGGTGAGGAACTGCAGTCCTCCGGCCGGGGGTTGTTCACCCGCCTGCGTGGTGCCTTCCAGCGATGAACACCGCGTGAGCCTGCAGCCGTTCGTCCACCTCGGAGCGTCGTTGGGCGGGCGCCGGCGTGGCGATCGACTGGACCTGTCGAGCGACGAGGTGCACCACCTGCGCACCGTGCTGCGCCTGAAGGACGGGGCCGAGGTCACGGTGGCGGACGGCGTCGCGGCCTCGGCGCCCGCGGTGCTCGTCGATACCGCGTTGCAGTTGACCGCTGACGCCGTGGAAACGGTTCGTCCCCGACCCCTGCTGGCGGTGGCACAGGCGCTCGGCAAGGGCCGGAAGGTCGATGACGTCGTACGTGTGGTGACCGAGCTCGGGGTCGACGAGATCACGGTCGTCGCGGCGGCACGGAGCATCAGCAGACTGGATGGTGCCAAGGCTGATCGGGCGCTCGACCGGTGGCAGGCCATCGCCCGTGCCGCCAGCGAGCAGTCGCGACGGGTGATCCGCCCGGACGTCCGTGGTCCGGTGTCGACCGCAGGAGCCGCGGATGACGCTGGATCGCTGCTCGTCGCCCATCCGGGCGGTATGCCCCTGCCCACGGCACTCGATGAGCTCGGCGCCGTCGATCGCCTGACGCTGGCGGTCGGCCCGGAGGGTGGATGGAGCGATGAAGAGATCGCCGGCCTGGTAGCGGCAGGTGGGTGTCTGGTCGGGCTCGGACCCACCGTCCTGCGGACCGAGCACGCCGCTGCCGCCGGCCTGGCCGTGCTCGGCGCGATGCTCGGTCGGTGGGCGGGTCATCCGCTGTTGGCCACATGACCAGATGTTACGGAGGGCGGTCTCCGTCTGACACTCTGTAGTTCTCGATCACGCAGCGTCGAGCCTGCTCGCAACCGGCTGCCGGTGCGCCCTAGAGTGACGCGCGGCCCGATCGGCTTCGGGACGCTGCATCTTGGAGGGAACGTTGTGGAAGGGCCGTCGGGCGACCTGAGGCACGCCGAGGTACTCGGTGCGCGGCTCCGGCATGTCCGACAACAGCAGAACCTCTCCCTGCAGGACGTCGAGGCGCGTAGCGACGGCGAGTTGAAGGCCAGCGTCGTCGGGGCCTACGAACGCGGTGAGCGCGTGATCTCCATCGTCCGACTCCACCGCATGGCGGCGTTCTTCCGTATCCCGGTCGCCGAACTGCTGCCGGAGGTCGTCCACGCGGATGCGCCACCTGAGCCCGCGCGGGACGCCACCTCGGACCGGATCGTCATCGATCTGGTGGCACTGGAGGAGCGGAGCCCTGACGAGCCGGTGCTCGCACGGTACGTCGATGCGATCACGGCACGCCGCGGCGATTTCAACGGCCGGGTCCTGACCGTTCGGGCCGCGGATCTGGACACGCTCGCTGCGGTGATGGACTCGCGACCGCACGAGTTGCGGGCGCGGCTGCTGGCGGAGGGGCTCGTCCGCAGTCCGGGCTGACGCCGCCCGACCGTGGCAGGTACGCTGGAAGGACCGTGTCCACAGCCTCCATGGAGTCGTTCCCCCTGGTCACCAGCGCATCGCCGTTCCCATCCGACCTCGCCATCTCCGGCCCTGCCGACCACGACGGTGATCCGTCGGACCCGGAGACCACTCCACCCGGACCCGTGCGCATCATGGTGCCCGGCCCCCAGGCGATGGTCTCGCTGCTCGGTACCCGTGATGAACTGCTCAAGCTCGTCGACGCGGCCTTCGAGGCGACCATCCACGTCCGTGGCAACGAGATCGCCGTCGCCGCCGCCGATCCGGCCGAGACCGAACGCGTCGTCCGGCTGTTCGGTGAACTGCTGCGTCTGGTCGAACGTGGACAGCATCTCGAC
>Ga0207421_10002888_pt1 | contig 20920 bp, 18 predicted proteins | sample SodLakKL_010_SED_4_FD_187542 | JGI IMG/M metagenome (GOLD analysis project Ga0207421, IMG submission 187542) | Alkaline sediment microbial communities from Lake Tanatar, Kulunda Steppe, Russia - 8KL_010_SED (SPAdes) (version 2) | ecosystem: Environmental > Aquatic > Non-marine Saline and...
TGTTATAATTTTCACAAATAATCATCAACGAAAATAATTTTTAATAAATTTTTTCTTACTTAGACATATTTGGTATTTTTATTATATTATACTAATATAATATTACATTTCTTAATACCAGTCAATAATGCAACTTTTATATCAATTAATATGAAAAATTTGCATTTTTATGACAGCTGACATATAATTATAATAAGAAACAATAATTAATTAATTAATACCATTAATTTTCTTTCCACTTTTTTAATACAACAATTATCCATCATGCTAATTTTCAAAAAATACAAACTAAGGATGTGATATTATGAAAAACAGATTAATTATTTTCAGTCTAATTTTAATGGTTTCCCTCTTTTTAGCCGCTGATGTTACATCAGCTCAGTATCTGCCTGGAGCACAGTCCACGATGAGCATTAATGAAACAGATATGATGATCGGACTTGACCTGCCGACCATAGGATGGGCTACCAGCAATGCTGCCGGAGAAATAACCGGTTATCGAGGAGCCAATCTGGCAATTGGTTACAGTGAAAAAAGGTATTTTGAACCACTTAGATATATGGATTTAAATCCTTATTGGGGCTTTGGAACTGTTGCGTTAATCTCTCCATATGCTCAAATAGGTTTTGATTACCCTTTTGCCCGTATGGATGATGGCTCCTTCTTTGCGGTCGGTGCACATATCGGGTTTGCTTTAAATCTAGCCCGACAGCTGGGCATAGACATTGGCATAGGTTCAGATGCATATCCTCTGGGCATGTTGAGTGTCTCCTATAGATTTTAGATAACATTATTTTAAAATAAATTAAATAAATAAGAGAAGAGCAAGAGCAAAAAAGGCGGAGAAATCCGCCTTTTTTATAAGCCCTGACAATAGATTATAAATCAAATCTACCTTCCACTGCTTGCTCTATGTGCCCCCCCTCTCTGTTTCCTGCTATAATGTTCTTTAATTTTAATACTCTTAGGTTTAAAGCATTCGCACGCTCCTGATTTCAATAACCGATTATAGCCACTATTTCCCTTCTGTCACAGAAATATCAGTATCTGTATCTTTATAAATATTTTTCAATCCAGATAATAAGCTCTTTTACCCAACAGATAAATTACTATAAATAAAATAAGTGCTATCATAATAAAATAAAACCAGCTCATAGCTACACTCACACCATATCCCATACCTCCAAAAGCAACATTCCTGATATAAATTACAAGCTCATTATCTACTGATGTAAAAGAATATATAATTGTATATACAATATTTGTTATCATTAATGGGGTGAGCAGGGGAAAAGTTATCATCCAGAAGCTTTCCCATCCTGTAGAACCTTCAACCTCTGCCGCTTCATATAAAAATTTTGGAATAGACTGCAGGCCAGCCAGAAAAATTAATATTTGAACACCTGAATCCTGTATTATATTAGGGATGTTTTCAATCGCATCAACAATATAAATTATAAGAAAATCAGGTAGTCGAAGCTGAAATAACACATTTTTTATTATCTGGGCACTGACAGCAGAACCAGCTATTTCATCTGCTGCAGCACCTGCCTGCAGCATTTCAGTCAAAAAATCCATTTGTTCCAGCTGTCTTAATATACCTGCACCCATAATTACCGGTAAAAAAAAGATAACCCTGGCAAGCCACCTTCCTTTGAATTCTCCATTCAATAACATAGCTGCAAAAAAGCTGAAAAATAAAATTGCCGGTATATATACAATAGTTCTAAAAAATTCTTCAATTAATGCGGGTATAAAATTTGCATCAACAAAAAGAATATTGTAATAATTATTAAAACCAACATATTTTAAATTATATCCTTCTCTTGTTAATGATAAGCTGTTAAAACTAAAAATTATTGATTGCAAAAAAGGAGCAGCAAAAAATATAGTAAATCCAATTAGAAAAGGCAACACAAATGTAAAACCCACTATCTGCTTTCGACTTTTAACATTTAATTTAAACCATTTTTTTTCTCTGTTATCGGGCATAAGATAACCTCCTCACTCATTTATTATATCTTCCCACATAATAACTTCGATCCTCAATTTGAATATCATTTACTTTAATAACTCTCTGATTATAATTTACAATAATATAATCTCCATCCTGAAATACAGTTTTAAAAACCCCATCTTTTAATTTTTTATGATTAATTATCCTTTGAGATTCTAAAGGTCCTATAACTTTTTTTGCTTCTTTATACATTGATATTGCTTCATTAAACCAGTTTTTGTAATAGGCTGAATATAAGTGATTAAACTCAGTGCCTTTTACTATAGCTGGCCCTTCATAAAAAAACCTGAAATACAATCCTGCTCCCGTTTCTAAAGATTTCAATAATAAATATTCTTGATCTTCATAAAAATTCAATGGCTGATAGGTATAATTAACTAAACCTCTAATAACCATTTCGTAAAAAGGTACATTCTGAGAAATCATGAAATAATCACTGCTGTGATGAGGCAGATCGATAACATGATCTACATATTGTAATACAAAGCTATTTGCCGCACCAGTCATTATTTTTAGATCCTTCTGGTTTTTCAAAAATGATAGATTGTCATTGATTATCATCTGTGCTTCCTGCCGATCATAATAATTATCCCATCTATAATCAGAATTTAAATGACCACCTATATTTCTTAATGAAAGACTTTTTATATTATAAGCCTCTAAATCTTCTGAAAAACTTTTAACCAGACCTGTAATTAACCCTGGGCTAATAATATAGTTTTCTTTTCCGGGCTCTTTCCTGAAGTTTACTGGATTAAATTTATAACTGTATTTTCCTATTTGTCTGCTCAAATTACGCACTGAATCTCTGCGGGGCACAAAACCATCAAGAAAATTATTATCCCACAAATACTGAAAATCAATATCAGGATAAAAATCAATTTTTGATTTTTCTATATAATGCAGAAGATTATTATATTCTTCCCTGGATCCTAATGATTTTTCCAATCTTATTTTTTGAGGATACTCGTGATTAATGCCACCTCTGGTCCAGCCAGAATATTTTAAAACTATATTATTTATTTCTTTTTCTTTAAATTCTTCAAGTACCTCGACAGCTTTATTAAATCCGGTTAAAGGAAGTACCTCTTCACGAGGTATGCCCAGAAAATTACCTCTATAGGATACACCACCTATCAGTTCTAAATAAAAGGGATAATTAATATCTGTATTTTTATTAAAACCAAAATCATATTTCTGTGTTAAATAATTTCTATATTTATTTGCCATTCCCACATAATTAGCTTCTTCTTTATTATTAATAAAAAGATATCTAATTTTTATATTATCATTAATAAAACGGTCAGGATATAAATATTCCTGACCAACATCTCTAAATGGTGAACCAACTCCCAGAGCAGATTCTAATGCTTCAACTGCATCACTTTCAGCATGATATGTTCTTTCTACTTCCTGAAAAGGCAAAATATTAAAGCGGGGGAAAACATAGTTATAGGAAAAATATCCACCCGCAATTTCCGCCCTGATATTTGCAACAACATCACTTCCTTCCATAATAGCCAGCCAGGCTTTTTCTTCTGACTTAATACCATATATTGGAAGAAAACTTTGTTCAATTAATCTTGTTTTTTGCTGCTGCTGTTCTAAAGAATTATCATCTCCATATACAAAAGTGGAAAACTGACCTCGAGGTGATCGCTTCTGGTTTAACTCAATTAAAGCACCTGTACCATCAGGTACAAAAATATATCCATTTTCCTTCCTATCAGCTGCTCCAAAAAATGGAAGAACTTCTATTTTATGTAGAGGAAAAGAAACCTGTTCCCCGGCCAGGCCAAAGGCCCCCCGAATGTCTATTACATCTTTGGGGAAAACAATTTCATCTAAGGGAACTTCCACTACCAGCTCATCTTTTTCTAAACGATACTCAAGGCTGACAGAAAAAATATTCAATCTGGGACTGGGGGGATCTAAATTAACTTTCAGATGTATTGATTGTACAATTCTCGGTGAATAATTTGTGCTTTGTAAAATATCCATAATATCCTGGCGATCAAATCGTGAAATATCATCTATAATAAAATAATTACTTTGTTTTAAATATGAGATTTGATTTTTATTAATATCTGCTCTATTTAAAATATCCTGGCGGTGATTTCTGAAAACTGTAACAAAATGTTCTTTAAACTGTTTTTTTTCTCTTTCATTCATTTCAATTCCCGGCTGATAAAGAGTATATTCTCCAAAAGTTTTTTCCATATTTAAATCAAAAATCTGTATTCTCTCATTTTCCTGTAATCTACGTAATCCTATCCTTACATAACTGTTTTTCACAAATTCTCTGTCACTTTCATCTTCTATATATTCCAGCATATAATATAAATCATTTTCGTCTAAGATCACCGGCATATAAGCAGTACTAGCCCATTCATCACCCATTAAATAATGAATTTTGAGCCCTTGATCTAACTGTTCAAATTCAAATTGATCAAGTAATACACTATCCACATAACTATTTCTTGTATTTTCTGCCCCCTCAACTGAATAAAAGATCCTCAACTGAGAACCAAGTCTTTCTTTTAATGAACCTCTTGCTATTTTTTCTTCATCCTGCCAGTTCGGGGGATTAGAAAACCACAAATTATCACTATTTTTATCTCTGATTATAACTTCTGCTGTTTGTTGATTAAAATATAAAGCAAGATACCTGTTTTCTGCCATTATTGCAAAATTATTTAAGGCAGCATCTGCTGTCTGAAACCTCCAAAAACCTGTTATTAATACAGCTATAAACATGAATATTAATATTGCTATTATCTTTTTTAGAAAAACCATTTTCATCACCCTTATAAACGTAATATAACCTCAATATATATATCATATATAAAAGAAGTAATTTGAGTATAAATACTAAATACTAATAATCCAATAAAAAGCACAAAGCCGATCCCCATTATTGTGCCAATTATTGTAAATATTGTTTTAGAAACATCATAGTCATGTATAACCATAGTACCTGTAAAAATTAATAAACCTGACCATAAAATAGCTGTACTAATAAATAAATAATAAAATGGACTTTCCTGCAGGGTAAAGCCATGACTTAAAATAATCACAGGGAGATTGATGACTATTAAAGGAACCAATCCATAAGAAGTTGCTGTAAAAATTTCTCCCGGAGAACCTTTGCCTTCCATTAAAGTAGTCAAAGACCAGCTAACCAAACACCATAAACCAAAAGGCAATAAAACACTTATAAATTCAATAATAATATTTAAATCTCTTAAATCCCGGGGGTTAAAAATAAATCCGGTATATTGCCTGACCCAGATATATGTTAAATTAACCATTATAAGTATTATAATGGCTGAAATTATTCCACCTTTTTTTTCCTGTTTAAGATCCCAGAAACCACCAACCGGATGAAATATTAGTTTTAACGAAAAAAATAAGCTTTTTACAATTCTATATAATTTATTGAGGTATCTTTTTGGAGCTTTATTTTGTAATTTATGATCAGAAGAAGATATTGCGGTTAATTTTTCTAATTTATTCTCAATTAACATAAATAATTTAAACTTAAGTACTATCGTGAGTAAAAATAAAATGCTGATAATAATATATATAATTAAAGTAAAATTATCCAGAATTAGTTCTGATCGATATCTTTCTAATGCCCGTGAATAATCTTTTCTATTTTGCCCATTGCGGAAATAAAAAAGTGATTCTTCGTGATTATCAGTATAAAGATATGCTCTACCTATACCTGTATAAGCCATATCAAAATTTACATTTTTTCTAAGTACATTTTCCCACATAATACGTGAATCATCATATAATCCATTTCGAAAAAATTCTATTCCCTGATGAATATAACGAGCATAATTTGTAGGACTGAACACAGTAATTTGATTAGCCCGGCTATCCAGAACAATTATTTTCTTATCCAGTACCTCAATTGCCCTGGGCAGTTCAAAAAGTCCTTTTTGATTGCCCCTCATTCCAAATACATATAATAAATTCCCATTATGATCATAAGTGAAAACTCGCCCCCGGTTACTGTCCAGGGCTGAATATATACCATATTCCCGGGCAACAATATCGATAAACCTTGAAGGAGGAAAAATTAAATTACCTTCATCATCTTCAAGGGTTGAACCATAATCCCCCATAGGGGGGTGAAAACCTTCTCTTCTTAAAATATCAACACCTGCAGGATTGATTTTTTTTATGGCATTATCTACTTCCAGAGCTGTGGCATAAACAAATCCTATATCATCTATATCCAGATTACTATATTGAATGGGTAGATATAAAGACATCCTCCTTCTCTGTTCTTGAGTTGCAATCTGGCTCCATAAATAATCAATTGGATCTGGAGAAACACGTGGAGCACCTACATAACCCAAAAAAGCACCCTCAGGTGTAAATTGCATCAATCCATCATAAACACCTCTGGAAATAACATATATTCTTTGATCAGATGTGATGCCAATTTTTAATGGCCGAAAAACAAAATCTTTAGGTATTAAGCCTTCTACATCTGTTTCAGGTGGTCCCAGAATTTTTTCTAAACCATTATTGTTTATATTTAAAACAACAATCCTGTTATTACCGGTATCAGCAACATACATTAAATTATTTATAGTAAAAACACCATTTGGATTATTAAAAATGTCTTGACTGTTATCATTTAAAAAGCTATCATAAATTTTTTTTAATTCCATTTCCTGATTCATCTTTATAATTCGATTGTTTCCTGAATCAACAATATAAATATTATTATTTTGACAGACATGAATATCCTGAGGGTTATCAAATTCATCAATTCCTAAATCCGGGCCCGATACAATTTCTTCAGGAAAATATGGTTTAGGAGCCGGAACCGGATTCTCCCAGAAATCATATATATAACTATAATATGGGGCCGCCGCAGCTATACCTATCATCCCAAAATATAAAAACATAATACAAAAACAAAATAAAAAATATCTGAATCTAAATTTAAACACATACCTCACCTCAAATCTCACCTAAAAATTTAATATCACTTAACCTACAAGCCCCGTTCTTTCAACACTTTCAATAAAATATTTCTGTAAAGCAGCATACATTATCAGTAAGGGGGCAATAAACATTAACATTCCTGCATTATTCACCATAGAAGCCATCTGCCAGGTAACTCTATATTCAGTTCTTCTTTCATAAAAAATATGCATAATTCTCTCCAGGGCAAATGGCAGATATTCGGGACTTCCCCCTAAATAAATAGAACTAACAAATATATCATTCCACTGCCAGACAAAAGAAAAAAGGAAAACTACTATTATCGCCGGCCCAGCTCCCGGCAGCATTATTCTGAAGAAAGTAGTATAATAACCTGCACCATCCACATAAGCTGCTTCTTCTAATGCGGTGGGCATCCCTTTGAAAAATTGAACCATAATATATATAAAAAGTCCGTGTCTAAAACCAGTTCCAGTAATTGAAGTTAATATATAAGGCCAATGGGAGCCCAGTAGATTTACTGAAAAAGGTAATAAACCAAATAAATTAAAGGCCCGCAGATTTAAATACATGGGAATCATTATCATCTGTAAAGGAACAATTAAAGTCAAAATAACTAAGGCAAAAACGAACTTCCTACCAAAAAATTCAAATCTTCCCAGACCATAGCCAATAACAGTAGCTGAAATAACCTGCAATACACTAACGAGAACTGCCAGGCTAAAAGAATTCCAAAACGAAACAGGAAAATTCATTAATTCAAAAGCCTGCCTAAAATTATTTAAAGTAAATGACGTTGGCAGCCATCTAATAGTCCTATCAATTGCATCAGCCTCTATCATGATTGCAGAGGGTACTTTTGAAATTAAAGGAAATAAAATAATAAATGATATAGAAATGATTAATGTAGCTCTGAACAAATCAAATGTCACTTTTTTTAGTTTCGTAAAAAAAATAAAATGTTTATAATTCCTCATATCCGCACCTCACTACTCAATATAATTAAAATATATGAACAATACCCCCATCATATGTTTTTTTATTTTATATAATGGAGGTATTGCGGTCATCCAAATCCTCTAATTTTCAATAATTTACTGTATTACTTTTGTATCATTTTATTGATTAAATAAATCATCAATTCTGGCCTGTACTTCTGGATATACTTCCGCCATTCTAGAAGCAGCACCACCTTCAAAAAGAGATGCTTCCAGAGCCGGGAAATAGACTTCAGAAATTGGAGTTATAACAGCCAGAAAATCAACATGAACTGGTGTGTTTTCATAAATCCAGTGCAGTGCTTCATATGAATTACGGTCCAGAGCCATACCTTCAATAACCCTATCTAAATGATCTTCAAATTCATCTGAAGGATATAGAAAACTAAGAACTTCAATTAATTCAGCGGGACGGGCGCTGGTTACCGGTAAGGCAAATCCTAACTGAGCCCAGGAAGGGTTCCATCCTTCCTCTCCATAAGGAGAAAGAGGATAGGTTATATAGCCGTAATCAACATCTCCCTCTTCATGTTCTAGAGCTCTATTTTCCTCTCCCCAGCCAATCGCTGCGTTAAATAAACGTTTTTCAACATCCATGTCCACAATACCTTCTTCAAACCAGCCATGAGCAGTTTCTAAAATATCAATTGCCGGATCCTCATGCCATACGAATTCAATTCTGCCGTCTCGTTCTTCAACTATAGGACCTGCACCGGGCAGTAAATAATCTCTATGAGGAGCTCCCCCACCAAAACCTACCTGATCAATTTCTCCATCTCCAGTAGTATCTTTGGTAACAGCTCTCATTTTTTCTTCCCATCTATCCCAGGTCCACTCTCCTGCCTTCCAGACATCATAAGGATCTTCAAGATTTTCTTCTTCTATAATTTCTTTATCATACCACAACCACATCTGGGTTGTAGTTGCTGCATTTGCTGCCCCAATATAATAATTATTACCTAAAAACTGCCACTGTCTGGCAAGTGCCTGATGCAAACTGGGTAAATTGTCATAATAATCTTCAGTTATATACTCATCAACGGATAATAAAGCATCATCAGTCACTAAGGGCCAAAAATGATCATGTTCCATATTCCAGATATCATATCCCGCATCTCCAGCTAAAAGACGTGACATATTTACATCTACCAGTTCACCTTTTGAGAAAAATTCAAACTCAATTACAGCATTAAATTTTTCTTCAGCTTCTGCAATTCTTCCGGGTACTTCTTCTTGTAAATAATCATAAGGCCTGCTGCTCCAGGTAGTAATGGTGATTGTTTCCCCCTCAAAATCAATGGCCTGTACCTCTGCCACTACTAGCAGCAACAGGAGTATACTTATAAAAACTACTGCTTTACTCTTCATCACAAACACCTCTTTTCTCTTTTTTTTATTTTCTTAAAAACAGAGAACATAAATCCTGTTATTATAAAGTATTATTTTTCTAATCACCCCCCTTTTAATCAAATAAAAATCTATACTTTGTTTAAACCATTTTTAATTTTTTGTTTTGAACAGATACCCATTGGTTTTTATATAATTATTATAAAAATATTGTGAATTTTTTTATTTATATTGATGTTATTTGTATAAAAAAATAGTGACATTTAAAACCTTACTCTGGAAAAAAAGTAATAGCAATGATTTAAAAACTTTGAATAATTTTAATTATTATTATTTTTAATATTATAATATATTTTGTGCTATTACTTTCTTTTATTAACTTAGCTTTAAGATAATTATAAAACAAATTTTCAAATTTGTCAATTGTTTTCTTTATATTGCAAAATGTTATAATATAGTTATTTTATTTAATGTTTGGTATTTTTTTATAAAATGTTCTCTTTAATTATTAACCAAAATCCTAAAAAAGATAAAGAACAACAAAATAAAGGATAAATAAATCTTTCCGATAAAATATATAATATGGAAGAGAAAAAATATAAAAAATCCTATTAAACAGGGAGGAAAATAATATGAGATACAACAGTGAAAAATTGGTTAAACAATCAGTCCAGGGGGCAATTGCTCATCCCTTAACCGGATACTACTGTATCGACCGGGAAGGACAGGCCACAATATTACCCGGTACCGGAGGTATTACATATAATGTTCAGGTTGGAGACCCGGCCTTCGGACTGGCAGGTGACCACATAGAACCCGGAGTAAGTATGAAGCTTGATGACAATAAAAAAACCAGGGGCCTCAATTTTCTGGTCTGTATCGGCAACAAAGCCAGAGTTGTGGGTGGTGATGCCGAAGATGCAGAAGGTTATGTCACCGGTACTCACGGCGGTATAAACCATGTTCTCCTGCATTTTGATGCAAAAGATCTGGAAAAAATGAAAATAGGGGATGAAATTTTGATTAAAGCCTTTGGCCAGGGGCTAACTTTACAGGACTATCCTGATGTCAAATGTTATAATCTGGCTCCCCGACTGCTGAAAAAAATGAATATTAAAGAAAAAGACAATAAAATTGAAGTACCTGTAACCGCATCTATACCGGGGCGTTTGATGGGTTCCGGAATCGGTGCAGCTCATTCTGCCGCCGGAGATTATGATATTACTACCGGAGCCGAGGAGATAAAAGAAAAGAAAATTGATCACCTGAAACTGGGTGATTTTGTTTACCTGAAAAACTGTGATAACACTTATGGCAGAGAGTATAAAGAAGGGGCAGGTACCATTGGAATTGTTATCCACAGTGACTGTAAAAGAATGGGTCATGGGCCCGGGGTAACAACCCTGCTGACCTCAAAAAAGGACATCCTGCAGCCAGTTATAACTGAAGAAGCCAATATAAGCAATTATCTTGAACTGGAATAATGAAATTTCTTTAAAAATAAAATTATGCTCAGACCGATAACTCCCATAAGATAAGCATATGTAAAATCAATATAAACTCCTACAACATAGCCCAGCAGAGGCCCGGAGGCAGCTCCAAAATCCTGAAAAGAATTGTAAACACTCAACCTGCCGGGAGTACTCCCGGCATCTTTTCTTTCGGCAACTGCAGTATTTAAAATTGTTTCCAGAGCAGTACTGGAAAAAAACAGCAAACAAACCATAATTAAAGTAATGACCGGTACAGTAATAAGGGCAAAACAGAGCAGTGAGATCATTAAAATTGATATAAATATTTTGTATGTTCTTTCACTGCCCCAGTGATCCACTAAAAAACCGGTGACCGGGGACAAAATTGTATAACTACCATAACGGACCGCCAGCATCATACCCGTAATAGTAGCAATTCCAAAATTAAAACCTCGAAAACTTAAAACCGGAGGCAGTCGGTTCTGCAGAACCAGAGATAAACTGGAAATAATAAAACCGGCAATAAAACTATTTACAAAAATTGTCATATAACATATTCCCGGTGTCAGTTTATTACTATCTGCAGTTTTCGGTTTCAGGTCCTTTCCTGTTTTTTGAGAGCCGGTTTGACCTATATTTTTCTTAATATCTGATACAGCATACTTCATCAGCAAAATCGCCGGGACAGCAGCCAGTCCAATAATCAGCATTCCGGACCTGTAACCCATCCGATCAATTAAAAAACCACCCAGAACCACGGTCATCAGACTGCCTATCCGCCATATAGAATTGGTGGCCCCCATGGCCAGGCCCAGATTATTTTTGGCTTTACCAATGACCAGCAAAAAATTTCCCAGTCTAAGATGAGACCAGCATAAACCCCAAATAATACGGGCAATCATAAAAATTAACAGTCCCCGTCCTCCTGCATAAATGAAAATCACAGCCACCCCTCCAGCCACCGCAAACATTAACGGTTTTCGGGCCCCGTATTTTTCAAAAATACGGGCCGCCAGGGGGTTGGTCAGCAGTCTTATCCAGCGGTTAATACTTAACAACACACCCACCGCCACCAGGGGTATGCCCAGATTTTCAGCATAAAGAGGAAGTACATTATACAATATGGAGTCTCCAAAAAGAGTAAGTGCTATAGCAGCTGCCGCCAAAATAATTGTTTTATCAACACTCATTATGTAAAATATTTTTCGCATATAACCTTCTCCTGCTTTCTCTTTAATCTTTTCTTTAACTTTTCTTTAATGAGGGTTATTTTACTGCCCTGTACTTACTCACTACAGCTTTGAAAATATAATTACTATCAGCAGAAAAAACAGGGAGGGCACCACCATGGCCAGCCGCAAACCAATCTGTTCCCCCATCAGCCCCATAAAAAAAGGAATAAAAACCGTACCCAGTCCACCACTTGTTACCAGAACCGAAAAAAGTGTTCCCGAGTAATCAGTAAATAATTCACTGGCATAGGAAGCAATTAAAGGCCATAATCCCGAAAAAGCCAGACCCATAGCGGCCATCAAGACCCAGATTAAAAATCCTTCTCCAACCAGTCCGGTAAACAAATTAATAGCCATGGCCATACAGGCCAGCAGTATTATTAATTTCTGTATACTGTATCTGCGGGAAAGACGGGCACAAATTAGCCGGCCCACAGTCATAAAAAACCAGAAGACTCCCACCGCCAGTCCTGAAAAAACAATACTAAATCCCATCTCCTGTTCCAGAAAAGTAGAAATCCAGCCCCAGCTTCCCACTTCAGAGCCGGTATAAAACATAAGAGCCAGGGCAATTAAAATCATTTTCCTCCGGCCCAAAAGAGATTTAAGTTCCGGCCAGGTTATGCGGGAACTTGTTTCAAGTTCTGGAAATTTCATCTGTAAAAATAACAGACTGATTAATAAAGAAAATAATCCAATAACCAGATATGGATAACGCCAGCTGAGTCCTGTATAGACTATTATTCCGGCCATTACAGGACCCAGAATAGCTCCTATTCCAAAAAATGCATGGGTCATATTTAGATAAAATGAAGAATCATCTGGATTGACCTCTACCATCAGGGCATTAATAGTACTATTTATAACCCCCCTAAAACCACCCATGAAAAAGATAACCAGTAGAGCCATAATATAAGTCGGGCTAAGCGGAAACAACAGCAGGGACAATGTAATTCCCAGGTTGCAGAACTTCAGAACATTTATCTTACCCCGGTGATCGGCAATAATACCCCCGACAAAAACAAAGGAAATAAACCCTATAAAATTAAAACTAAAAAATAAACCGGCTTTGCTTAAACTTACCGCAAAAAATTCTGAAATCTCCAGCAGCAGAGGGCTAATCACGGTCATACTCATCGCCAGTACAGACATCATTGACCAGCAAACATAGATTATATACTTTTTAGCCATTAGTTTCTGACTCCATAAGCTCATTCAGCATTGATCTCAGTTCCAGGGCCGGTTCAAATTCAGTATTTCTGCTGACCGCTTTCTGTACCTCCTCTAGAGCTGATTCATATCTTTCCAGGGCAAAATAGGCCCGGGCCAGATGATAATATCCCTCATAATGATCCGGATTCTGAGCTATTGCCTGCTGGAAATTGTCTGCAGCCTGTTCATAATTACCTCTGTCAAAATGCAAACTCCCCAGAGAAATATATCCGGTCACATATTCTTTATTGTATCTAACAGCCTCCCGATAGCTGGAAAAGGCAAGGTTCCAGTTTTCCTGTTTTTCATATATTCGGCCCAGATAGTGATGAACTTCATAAAGGTGGGGGTGAGACTCTGCTATTTTGGAAAATAAAAATTCGGCATCTTTATATTCTTCCCGCTCAAATCTGGTTTCTGCCAGAGCCTTCCTCAATCCTATCTGCTCAGGATTTTTATCCAGACCCCGCTGATAGCTTTCAACTGCTCTCTCCAGCCTATTTTGGCTGCGATATATATCTCCCAGATCCAGATAAACCCCATCTCTATCCGGATCAAGTTCAATTAACTCTTCATAAAATTGAACCGCCTTATCCAGTTCAGCCAGCTGCTTATAGCCCCTGCCCAAAAAAGCATAATCTTCTGCCCGGGGATCAGCTGTAATAACTTCTTCCCTGATTTCAACAGCCCGGGTATAATCATTTATACCCATATACGCCCGACTCAAATCTCGTTTCTGAGGTAGACCATAAAAGCCCTGGTCCCTTGCTTTCTCAAACATATCCCGGGCTTCTTTATACATGGCCATGGCAAAATGACCATCTTTATTTAAATAAAGTGTTCCCAGCTTCCAGTAAAGTTCACCCACAGTGTAGCCCTCTTCTTGTAAAAAATCAATTAATTCTGTACTTCTGCGGACATTATACAGCTTAATTTCAGCTTTTATTAGATATTTTACTGCCAGAAAATCCTGGTGTTCTTTAATATCATTCTCTCCATATCCGGCCAGCATCTTGGAAGCCTGCTGATAATTGCCCATATAATACTCAGCAATTGCTGCCCTGTAATCAGGTATTTCAGCACTATCAGCCCTAAAAGAAGAAGCTGAAAAAACAATTACAAATATAAGTGTAATTAAAAACAGCCAGTTGATTTCTGATAATTTAAATTCTCGGTCATTCATACTAAAACCTCCTCCAGAAATAATAAACTTTTTGCTCCTGATAAAGAAACCCAACCTCACCATTCTCTGCTTTATATTCTCAACTTCCTTTTCATAATTAAAAATCCCGGTTGCTGTCCAGAATCAGGGTCACCGGGCCATCATTAATAAGTTCTACTTCCATTTTGGCCTGAAACTTTCCGGTCTCTATTTTTAGTTTTGACTTCTTGATTTCAGCTACAAACTTATCATAAAGCTGTTCAGCCCGTTCCGGGCTGGCCGCACTGCCAAAGGAAGGTCTCCTTCCCTGGCGGCAGTCTCCATACAGTGTAAACTGGGGAACCACCATTATATCCTGCTCTATATCCTGTACCGAAAGATTCATATCTCCATTTTTGTCTGCAAATATTCTCAGATTTATAATTTTATCAGCAAGATACTCAATATCTTCCAGAGTATCATCTTCACCAATACCCAGAAACACCAGTAATCCTTCATCAATCTGTCCTACTTTTTGTTCCTCAACTTCTACTTTACAGCCTTTAACCCTCTGCAGGACTGCTCTCACAGAAATTCCCCCTTCTATTAAACATGCTATTTATTTTATTATATCATGCCTGATATACAAATAAAATAAAAAAATCAAAATCCACGGGTTAGAATGTCTATCAGACCCGTGGACCGACATAATTTTTATTTTATTTTTCGTGTATAGCTGGTAAAATGGGTGTTTTAAAAAGAAACTTTTCCGAAAACTAAGAGGTTATTTTCTGTTCTTTTTCAGACCCAGTTCCTGACGTTTGTTTCTAACCTCTCTTTCATTAATTAAGGGGCCATAGTATTCTGCTATCTCCGGATCAGTCTCCCCCATTTTCACCAGAGCTTTTAATTTTTTAAGCTTCTTTTCTGTCCATTCCGGTTCCGGTTTATATATATTCATTGACAGTCTTTTTGATTCTACAGCTTTCGGAGTACGCTGCATTTCCTCTGCAATCTCCTTATCTGTAAGGCCCTTTTTGTTTAATCTTTTTAATCTGGCCACTTCAGCATCAGTCCATTTTTGCTGCTTTTGTTTACTAATTGCAAACCCTCCTTTCCTGGTTATATTCTCCTGCCCGGATATTATGTTTTTTAGCTATTATTATTCAGAACATATTTCTAAAGTAGGATATATTTTTTCAAGATGAATTCTCTGTTCACAATAAGGACATATATGAGGATAAGTCTTAGGACTGGTATAATAAATTTGCCCGGTGTGCTCCAGCCGATTCCCGCAGTCCGGGCAGCAGACATAAGTCCTGACTGCTTTAAGCTCTTCTTTTTCGTATTTTACCTCCATTTTTGCCCCCTTTCGGAAAATTTTCGGAAAAAATGATAAATAATCCTTATTAAAGCAGGAACTTTGACACTTTTAAAGAATTATAAATAATAACAAAATAAACATAAACTTCAAGGAGGAATAAAAATGAATAAGACTGACCTAATTGATATGGTTGCCGAGGAAACAGGACAAACTAAAAAAGCTACAGAAAATGTAGTAAACACAACAATCGATACTATTATGGAATATCTGGGAGAGGAAGCCCAAAAGAAAGAACAAAATCGAGATAATGTCCAGTTAATTGGCTTTGGCACCTTCGAAACCAAAGACCGAGCCTCCCGAAAAGGGCGCAATCCCCAGACCGGAGAAGAAATTACCATTCCCGAGAGAACGGCACCTGTCTTCAGAGCAGGCAAAACCTTTAAAGACAAAGTGGATAAATAAATATAGTATCAGTCTGTATACTAACATATTGAACTACAGGGCAGGAAAAACCTGCCCTTTTTTATATGCTTTTATATTGCTTTTTGAGCAATAATTTGTTCTTTTTTTGTTTTTGAATCAAGATAAAAACAAATAAATTTTCTATCCAATCAAGCATATTCATCCGCAAGTTTGATAAACAAAGTTATATCCTCACGGACTTTATCCAGTGATTTTTCCCAGAATTCTCCGGCACCTGGATTAATATCAGCTTGTTTTGCTACCTCACTGATTTTTTTCTTACCGGTTACTTTCAATAATGATTTATACTTTTCCATAAAATTGTCATTATCTTCCTTAAGGGCATATACACCAAGTCCAAATAAAAATCCAAATGCATAGGGGAAATTATAATAGTTTTGACCGGCACTATAATAATGAGATTTATTTAACCACATATAAGGATGAAGATGTTCCTCATCTAAAACATCCCCATAGGCTTCCTTTTGGGCCTGAATCATTAAGGATTGCAATTCATCCGAACTCAAGGAAGCTTCTTTCCTCTCGGCAAATAATTCCTTTTCAAAAATAAATCTGCTGTAAATATCAACTATTATCTGGGTGGCTCCAGAAAGATGATTCTCAAGAATCACCAGCCTCTCTTCCGGTGAGGCTTCTTCAAGAGCCGCTTCATGAACGGCAGTTTCGGAAAAAATAGATGCTGTTTCGGCCAGGGGCATAGGATAATCGGTATTCAAAATACTCTCTTCTTTCAAGCAGTGACCATGATAGGCATGTCCCAGTTCATGAGCCAGAGTCAGCATATTTGAAAAGGAACCGGTAAAATTGGCCATTACTCTGCTTTCTTGAATAGGATGGATCGGATAACAGAAGGCACCACCTCTTTTATTGGCCCGGGGCAGAGCATCAATCCAGCTGCTGCTAAAAGCTTTCTTGAAAAAATCAGCCATTTCTGAACTTAGAGGGCGTATGTTTTTTACGATAAATTCAGCAGCTTCTTCATATTCAAATTCAAGACCAACTTCTCCCACCGGGGCAAACAAATCATAAAAAGGCAGACCCTTCTTATGGCCCAGGATCTCAGCTTTTTTCTTAAGATATTTCCGGAAATCTGACAGGCTGTTTTCTATAGCTTCTATCAGGGTCTCCAGAGTTTTTTCCTCCATTCTGGAATCCTTAAGTGTTTTTTCCAGAGGAGAATCATAGCCTCTTTTTTCAGTCATAGTGAGCACTTCACCCTTTATAGCATTTAGAGCAGCTGCTCCTCCCTTTTCTATTTTATCATAAGCAGCGATTTCTGCTTCATAGGCCTTTTTACGAATATCGGCATTTTTGTCATAAGCCATATTCCTTACCTCAGACAGAGGCAGCTCCTTTTTTTCACCTTCAACTTTCAAAGTAACGGTAAGGGTGGAAGTAAGCCGCTGATGAAGTTTGGACCAGGCTGATGAACCTGTCTGCTGAAGCCGAGCTGCGAGCTCTTCTTCCTCTTCAGAAAGCAGATACTGACTTTTTGCGGCCAGTTCTTCCAGGAAAAATTCATGTTCTGCCAGCAGAGCTGAATTTTCATAAAGAGTTTTAGCCCTATCATCCAGCTCACTCAACCATTTTTGAAAACGAACCCGGGACCTGGTCAGTTCAGTAATCTTTTTTTCCAGTTTCTCAACCTCTTTTTGGGCTCTTTCATCTTCGGCATTGACACTAACTGTAAGCCGACTGTAAGCAACCAGTTTTGAATAGTAAAAATAACACTTCTTCAATTTATTTATAAATTTTTCAGCAAGCTGTACCGGTGACTGTTCTTGTTCCACCGACCAGCTGTTTATTTCTTTAAGTAAAGAAAGAAAATTTTTCTTATCTTCCGCAAACTCACTGCTGTCAAAATCTGAATAAAGTTTGTCTAAATTCCACTGCTTTTCCATATTTATTTCTCCTCCTGTACTATCTATCATATTATTTATTTATAATAAAAAAATTATTTTACAACCATTACTGAGGTGGGGGCATATCTTACCACCTTATCACTGGTACTGCCCAGAAAAAATCTCTGTATTTTACCTTCTCCCTTATCAGCCAAAATAATCAGGTCAATTTCTTCTTCTTCGGCCACCCGGCATATTTCTTCAGGTGGTTCTCCTTTTTCTAAAATAGTTTCCACCTCACAATCATACTCAGCAAAAATCTTTTTAACTTCTTTTAGCAGCTCTTCTCCCCTGCGGTTAATTGATTCATCCATTTTACATATTAAAATTTCCGGATTTATATCAGCCGGAATATCAGCAGTTTCAGGAATTGAGGCCATCTGAACCGCCGAATCGGAAACAACTGTTAGTATTTTAACACTGGCTCCCACTGCCGAAGCCAGTTCAGCAGCTCTATGAGCAGCTTTTCGGGAAGCTTTAGAATTATCAACAGCAACCAGAATTTTTTTCATATTAATTCCCCCGGAAATAATATTTTTTTGCTGATATATAATCTAACTGCTTATTATATTTATTCAATAAATTTATATCTTTTCCTTCCTGAAAGCTGCTATTTTTGCCTATTTAAACAATCAAAACCTTGACAGCAGCATTTGTATATGTTAAAGTCTACAGGATAGTGCTTAATAATACATATATAGAGGTTTATAAAATGTTTACATCACTTGCCCAAAAAATATCCAGTCAGGAGGCTTCAGCCCGGGATATAAGTAATTTCAGCATACTTCAGTTTTTTTTCTGGAGTACCTGGGCCATATATGGTTCTTATCTAGTTTATTATCTAACCTATAGAGGATACACTAATATGGAGATTGGTGCCCTGATGTCTTTTCGTACCTTTATGGAAATACTGGGCCCTCCTATTATTGGCTATATCTGTGATCATTTTAAAACCAGAAAAACAGTGTTTATGATCTGTATGATCTTAATGGGACTTATAATCATACCCTTTTCTTTCTATAATCGGGCAATGATTTTTATTGCGGCCGGATTGATTGGCTTTTTATGGTCCCCTCAGCAGTCAATTCTGGACAGCTGGATTCTTGAGACTTCACCTGAAATGACTGCTAATTATGGTTTTATGAGAGCCTGGGGTTCAATTGGATTTGCTCTGGTAGTTGCAGTTTTTGGAGTGGTGATTGAAAATCTGGGCTGGACCTTTCATTTTATGAGTTATGGAATTCTTATAACTGCTGTTCTAATAACTGCCTGGAAGATTAAAGATAATAGTTATAATCAAAAGCATAAGATAAAAGGCCCTGAAGACAGCAAAAACAATTTAACAGATGAAAGTAATAGCAGTGAAGAAAATAACATGAGATTTTATCAGCTCTTTTTGAACAAAAAATATTTATTCATACTGCTGGTAACAGTGGTGCTGTTTATTCCTATTTCTATGATTTTCATATATCTGGCCCCTATAATACAGGCCACCGGAGGTACTTCCCGTCATCTGGGTTATGCTCTATTTTTTAATGCTTTAAGTGAAGCTCCAGTATTTTTTGCAGGGAAAAAAATCATTAAAAAATTTAAAACAAAACACCTGCTTTTGATATCCTCAGTTTTCTATCTGCTGAGAATTATAATTACCTCTCAAATAACAGCACCTGAATATTTTGTTTTCTTCGGACTTTTTCAGTCAGTGTCCTATGGATTATTTTTAATTTCTATCCGCCATTATGTAAAAATGATAGCTCCCACAGAGCTGCAGACAACAGCTCAGAGCATCGTTCTGATGGCCGCTTTTGGCCTGGGAGGAATCACGGCCAGTCTGCTGGGAGGATTTCTTATAGATAATTATGGTATGAATGTAATGTTTAATTTCTGTATAACAGTAAGCTTTCTCGCAATTCTTCTTTTGTTATCATCACTGCTCTTCAAACATCCTCAGAAACATCAATCACCATAAACATTATTCTTCCTCTTTCATTATAGTGGTGAATTTTTCAGCCAGTTCAGGATCAAACTGAGTACCTGCACAATTTTGTATTTCTTTTAAAGCTTCTTCTTTTGATTTTTTATCACTGTAAGGCCGTTCATGGACCATAACTTCATAGGCATCAATTATTGCTATAATACGTGCTAAAACAGTTATTTCTTCTCCGGCCAGGCCCCGGGGATATCCTCCTCCATCCCAGTGTTCGTGATGTGATAATATCTCCTCAGATACTCTGGCAAATTCATCAGAAACAGAAGCAATATGATAACCTCTCCGGGAATGTGCTCTTACTTTTTCAAACTCTTCTGATGTTAATTCTCCCTTTTTTAATAATATTTCCTGGGGAAGAGAAACTTTTCCTATATCATGAAGGGTAGCAAGAAGATTTAATTTATTTAGTTCAAAACTTGACAGCCCAATTCTGTTACCCATTTTCTTAGCCAGTCTACTCATTCTTAAAATATGTTCCTGATTTTCCTGGCTTTTGGAGCTTAATACATCTAAGAGAACCTGAATCATCTTTTTTTTATGGCTGCTGCTGTTTGATAATTTATCCTGATACATACTGTCATCAGCTTCAGTCAAAATTTTCTCAATATCCTGTTCTGGCGACTTTTTACTTGCGGAGCCCAGTCCTATAGAAATAGGAAATTTATCCATTTCAGTCTGCAGGCATTTTTCTTTTATTCTATCATAAATAATATTGGTTTCCTCACCTGTTGTCTGTGTTGACCTCCTCCCCGCCGATTCACTTCGTTCATCAACGAGGATTCCTGGTAGTTCATATGACTACCTTCCAAACTGACTTTGCTTTTAGTCTATCCCG
>Ga0207421_10002889_pt1 | contig 20916 bp, 24 predicted proteins | sample SodLakKL_010_SED_4_FD_187542 | JGI IMG/M metagenome (GOLD analysis project Ga0207421, IMG submission 187542) | Alkaline sediment microbial communities from Lake Tanatar, Kulunda Steppe, Russia - 8KL_010_SED (SPAdes) (version 2) | ecosystem: Environmental > Aquatic > Non-marine Saline and...
AAATCCTTGATGAAAAAAGCGAGGGAGAAAATAATGAAAAGCCGGCCCTGGTTATAGACGGAGCAGAAATATTTAAGTCAGTCGTTCCTCTTGGAACAGAAATAGATCAGCTTGGTCTTGATGAGGAGATAATATTTCAGTCAGACCTGATTACCATTAAAGAGATTTATGTTGAATGGGATGATCAGTTTTTTAGCGAGTATGATCCTCATCAAGAAGGTTCATACACCTTTGCCGGTGAGCTTATTTTCCCTGAAACAGCGGCTTCAGATGAATCAGTCTATATATTTCACGTAGTTCATGTTGTGGAAGATCCTGAAGAATTTGCATCAGATCATTTCGAAGACCCGGTACATGGGGGAGAGAATGGAGAAAACCAGGACACCGATAAAAGCACCGACCGCTAAAAGCAGCAGGGGTTCCAGCATAGTACCGAGGCGTTCAACAATATATGCAACTTCCTTTTCGTAATAATTTGCAGCCTGCTCTAAAGTCTGGTCCAGAGTGCCGGTTTCTTCACCAACCCGGACCATTTCTGTTAGCAGTGGAGGAAAGCACTTGCTTTTAGCCATTGTTGCAGCTATGGTTTCGCCGCTGCTCAACGCTTCGGAGAGTTCAACCACTGCATTTGTATGGACGGGACTGTTGCCAGCATTATCTGCCAGTTTCAGGGCGCTGTGTATAGGTACTCCTCCACCTATTAATGTGCCAAGTGTTCTGGCAAAGCGGGCGGCAGTATTAGAGACATAAATTTTCCCGATCAAGGGCAGGCTCAGATGTAACATATCTGCATAAAGCCTGCCTTTTTTTGTCTGCAATAATAGTTTCATAAAACTTACAATTATTACTACGACAGTTACCAGGTAGTAACAATAATCAAGTATAAATACTCCGGATGAAAGCATAATTCTGCTGAAGAGGGGCAGATCCATTCCCATGCTTGCAAAAATCCCTGAAAACTGCGGCAATACAAAAATGATCATGATTAAGACAACTAGTAAGGCTACGATAGAGATAAATATGGGGTAAGCAGTGGCAGTGCGAATTTTTTCTTCCAGATCATGCTGCCTTTCATAGTGCACGGCCATCCGTTCTGCGATCTTATCAAGCATTCCGCCTGTTTCACCCGCTTCAATCATATTAACTAAAAGTGGGGGGAAATAGCTGCCCTGCTTCCTAAGAGCGGTAGCGAAGTCACTGCCTTCTTCAATTTCAGCAGTAACTGAATCAAGCTTAGTCTTAAATGAACGGTTTTCCATTTGGGTTGATATAGTAATTAAAGCCCTGGTTATGGAGATGCCGGCTTTTAGTAATGCTGAAAGCTGCTGGCAAAATTTCATTAAATCTCGACTGCTATACTGCCGCAGGCCAATGCGGTGCAGCTGTCTGAGGAAAAATTGTTTACTGATAATTTCTGAAAGCCCTTTTTCTTTGATTTCAAGGGGAATTAAGCCCATTGCTCTAACCCGGCTGTTGACTGTGAGCCTGGTGTCGGCCTTGATAGCACCTTTTATTTTCCTGCCTTCCCTGTCCAGGGCCTGGTAGTAAAAAGATTTTTCCACGAACTTCAAACCCCCTGTTGATCTGGTTAAAGCCTGTCTATGTAAAAGAGAAGCTGCATCTGCAATTCGAGCTCAGCATTTTGTCCCGGGAAGTTTTCCCACTTTAGATAGTCAAATAAAATAAAATGAGGCAATAGTTCAAGCTGGTTAACTAAATCCTGAAGATGATGATGAGAGCCTGATACATTTAAGTACAAGGCTGCCGATGCATGGTTTTCAAAATGTACTGCTTCGCTAATACGTAATGATTTAACTGTAACCGGTCTTTCTTCAAGGAAGATTTCCAGGCTGTTTAAAACTTCCGGCATGGCTGTGAGGTCTAACAAGCCGGAAGTTTGTTGTTCGGATGAATCAACTGCCCTCAGCCACGCTTTTTCAATCGTCTCGCGTTGATCAAGTATATTTATCAGGTAGTGGTATTCATACTTTAAGCCGGCAAGTTTACTGGAGGGTTGATCAAAGTCACTGATAACCGGGCTGCCGCTAAAATACCAGGTAAAAAAAGAATACAGTATTATGAAAAGAATCAGTAGAAGCATCTTGTCTCGTTTAGTAATCCGAAACATTTTCTGGATCATCACCTGCTGGATCATCTCCTTGCTGCAGTCTGGCATCAACTTGAAAGTTATAACGCTGGTCCGGGTTCATGGCAATCATTTTTAGTTCAGCACTTTTAAAGGCGGAGTGCCTGGCAAGGGAAGATTTATATTGTGCCGGCGCCTGCATATTTTCGCTGGTTCCGTAAATTTGGACCGAGCCGCCGCTTCTTATCTCAATACTGCTGATAGTTATTCCTTGTGGTGCGATGTTACTGATTAACTTTAACCCTGCAGACCAATTTTCTTTGACCGGTATTAACTCCTGTTCAACAAGAGCTCTTGCTTCAAGATCCTCAAGTTCCCTGCTCATATTAATCAACGGCTCTGCATCCCGGCGTAATATGGTTAAATTTTTATCCAGTTCGCTTGCCTGCTGCACCAGGTAATTTTGATACAGCACCAGACCCTGGAAAATGATCATTGGCAGCAGCAGAAGCAGGACTATACCCATGAATTTAAATGGTTTTATTTTATGATTATTTAGTTTGGACTTATATTCAGGGCTGCGCAGATCAAGATTGTAGTTCAGGTAGTCCACCCCCGTAATGCCAGCCCGAGAGCAACAGGGAAAAAGCATCGTCTCCGATTTAGGCTGGTGTCTTTATGGTTAATACAGCTTGCCCCGGCTAATGGAAGGTAGAGGCTGCCTTTAATTCGAAAATAGCTCTCCAATTCAGCTGCCAGGGTTGGCACAAAAGCGCTTCCGCCGCAGAAGTAGATCTTTTGCAGGTCCTTTGTGGGGTGGTCACTTTCATCAAACCAGATTTCTAAAGATTGCCCGATCTTTACAGCAAGCTGCTGGGCAATTGTTACCAGTTTTTTATCAACAGGTGATTTCCGGTTGAAGAGAATTTTTTCAGCTTCACGGATACTGCAGGTATGAATATCCTGCAGCGCTTTTAAAAAGCTATGAGCACCTGTTTTAATGCTGCGATAAAACAGTAGCCTACTATCGCCTATAACAAGCACTAATGTACTGGAATAACCCATATGGATAAGAATCAATGGTGAATTGCCGGACTTCTGCTGCACCTCAAGGGAATGCTTGAGGGACCGTGACAGAGACAAAGGTTCGATTTCCAGGGCAGAACAGGATAATCCTGCTTTTTCGGCGATGCCGGTATAGGTATTTGCGGTACTGATAGAGGTGGCTGCCAGAATATATTCGCGGGTATCCTGCAAATTACCGGTGACATTATTCGCAGGGCAAAAATCAATTAATAATTGATTCTCAGCAATGGGGAAACTATGCGCTGCTTCCCAGAACATTGCTTTTTTCAATTCAGCCTTTGATAAATGAGGCAAACTGACCGTGCGAAAATAAAATGACTGGGGATTAAGGCTGATATTGACATTCCTGCCCTGGAAACCCCTGGTTTTGACAACGTCACTTATTTTTTCAGCCAGAAGATCTGGTTTTGCGGGTAAACCGTTCTCAAAGGTATTATCAGGTATTCTACCGAGATAATCTTTTGATACCAGAATGCTGCCCCGATGCTGCCGGAGTTGAAGCAGTTTAAACATTGAACTGCCTATATCCAGGCCGATGGGAGAATACGATGGTTTCTTAATTAATGGGTTCATTGCTTCACCCTCCAAGCCATTCAGTAATTACCGGACCCTGTTCAGGATCATTTTCGACAAGCACTTTTAACTGCAGAGAATAATCTTCGAAAAGGCCTTCAGCCAAAATTAGCCGCGCATCAGAGCTTATATCAATGAATCTAACTGTAAAGGTTCCCTCGTCCAGTGCGCCCTTTAATGTTCCCTGGAAGTGAAAATTGTCCTGCAGTACTGCATATCCAGCTTCCAGGCCAGACTCTGCTAGGTAATACTTTTTTATATCCTGAATGTAATAACCGGCAATCAGTCTTTCATTAAGACTGTAGTTTAATAACGCTGCGCCGAAGGCAAGCAGTGCCGCAGAAAAAATCAGGACCAGGGGTAGAGCCATACCGTCCTGTTTTTTGATTAAAGCTTTTTTCAAGTTAGCTGCATTTAACATCTCAACACCTCAGGGCAAATTGCGCGGGCGTATGCTGTCAGTCAAGGTTACCTGACAGCTTTCGCTCTCTGCAGTTATGGTTATTGTTAATAAATTGTTGCTATCAAGTTCAAACACCAATCCTGTTATTCCAAGGGCAATTTTGTTGTGAAAATAGTTAGAGGTCCCTGGTGGGTAAGATTCATAAACAAGTTCCTGCCCTACAAGGCGAAAGCGACGGGTCCTGACATCCGGGCTGACTTTAAACCTCACTTCAGTATTATCTCCGTGCAAACTGAGCAGGTGAGCGTAACGTAGTTCGGTTATGATCCTGTTTACAGCGATCCTGGCACTTTGCTGGGCTTCCATAGAATCGGCACCCCGCTGCCAGCTTTTTAATCCGGTCAGGTAAAATGTATAGATAGCAGCAAGGATAAAACCCACTATAGTCAGGGTTATGAGTAATTCAATTAAGGTAAAGCCGTGGCTAAGTTTGAATTTGTTCATTGTTGTTAACGGTTACTGAGCAGAGTTTTTAATATTTCCTGCCTTTCTGATTTGCCCTCCTTCCAGGTGACGGATACCTCAATTAAGAGCAGTTCTACATCTAATTCGGGGTTATTTGTACAGGTAAAAATATAGGGTTTGACAATCGTCAACCTCTTAAAACCGGGAAAACCATCTATGTTTTCTTCAAGGGTATTTATATTAACCTTGTCCGCAGAATAATTGGATAGTGCTGAATCGTATCCCAGGGCCTTGATCTTTTCAACCTGCTGGCGGCAGAGGTTAATAGCTATTGACTGATCGCCTGAGCTGTTAATAGATAGATAGCTGCCTGTAAACATCATCAGGAAGGGGGAAACGATCATGCCCAGAATAGCAATTGCAATTAGCAATTCAATAAAAGTATAGCCGCCGTTGCTGCGAATTATTGTCTTGTTCACCGGTGCTTCTCCTTGTGCGATTAAGCTGCATTGTAAAGTTTGAATGTTTATGTGTTAATTATCTAATCAGATTCATATACCAGCTCCATATATAATCGCCCCACAGGACCTGGATCATGGCTGCCAGGGAAAGATAGGGGGCAAAGGGCAGGGCGTCTTTACGCGTCAACTTGCCCAGGGCCATAAATGTTACTCCAACCAGGGCTCCCAGGAAAAAACCCAGCAGCATAACCACCGCTGCTCCTCGCAAGCCGACAAAGAGACCGATCATGGCCATCATTTTCATGTCGCCTGCTCCCATGCCTCCACGGCTGACAAGCAATATAATCAGCATGATTATACCACCTGCCAGGAAACCCGCTGCAGCATCAAGTAGTTCCCTTTCGACAATTAACCCGGCCGGCAGTTCAAGAACGAGGTTAATTGCAGCGGGAAGGTAGAAAATAAGCCCGGCTAACAAGCCTGCGGCTACCAGGGTATTCGGAACGATTCGGTACTGCAGGTCAATCAGGGCTATGGCCATTAACAGGTAAAGCAAAACAAGGTAGAAAAAAGCGTTTATAGTTAATCCGAAATAGTAAAAGGTGAAAGCAAACAGAGCCCCGCAGGCCAACTCAACAAGGGGATACCTGATGCTGATTGCAGAATGGCAGTGGCGACACCGTCCAAGGAGAATTATGTAACCAATTACAGGTATTAGCTCAACAATTCCAAGCCTGGTGGTGCAGGATGGGCAGCTGGATGGTGGAGAAATTATGGATTTTTTTTCAGGAAGACGGTAAACCAGCACATTTAGGAAACTGCCAAAGCAGAGCCCAACCAGGAAGATAAATATCATAATGAACGGTGGATATTGCTCCATAAAAGCTGTGATGGCTCCTCTCGGGTCGATTAAGGTAAGTTAGTTTAAATATACTTTTGCGCTGATAATTATTCGACGCAGCCTGCTTAATTCCTGCCGGGTTTTTGTTTTTTAAACAGTTTTTGAGAAATATCTGTATATTATTATTCCATCGACCTGCTCTCTGTGCTATAATTATGCTTAATTCTTTGCTGGAGTTGTTAATTTTGCAGACTATAAACGGACAAACTAAACTTTGTTTATTGCTGGGCAACCCGGTTGAACACTCCCTCTCACCGCTGTTACATAACACTGCCTATAAAGCGCTTGGTTTAAACTATGTTTACCTGGCAGCAAAAGTTGAAAATGAATGGGTTGGCGAAGCGGTATCCGGAATTCGGGCACTATCTGCAGCCGGCGCAAACGTGACAAGTCCCCACAAAGAAGCAGTTATACCCGGTCTTGATTCAATATCAGAAGAAGCCAAAATAATTAGATCCGTTAATACAATTGTTAACTGTGACGGCCATCTTTTCGGAACTTCCACAGATGGATCAGGTTTTTACCATGCTTTAAAACAAGCAGCACCAGATTATGACGTAAGCCAGCCTGTAGTAGTAATAGGCGCAGGTGGGTCAGCCCGGGCAATATCATACACCATGGCCAAAAGCGGTGTAAGCGAGATCTTAATGGTAAATCGCAGTGTTGATAAAGCCGAAAATTTTGCTGCCTTAATAAAAAAGAAAAGCGGCATAAACAAATGCTCTGCTTTACCTTTGGATGATCCGGGACTACTTCAAGAACTGAAACGTTTCCGCCTTTTTGTTTATACCCTTCCAACCGACCTCGAACATTTCAATGCCCTGCTCTGCAGGAGCAGCATTATTTTCGATAAAAGCATTTTAATTGATCTGCGCTATAATCCTGCTAAAAGCTCTGTTATGCAGCAGTTTGAAAAGATGGGAGGCCGGTCATACAACGGCCTGGGCATGCTGCTCTGGCAGGCAATTATTGCTTTTGAAAAGATAACCGGCAGGAAGGCACCGGTTCTTGAGATGCGCAAAGCTATAAATTTCACGTAGAGGTGAGTGCCGGTGGCTGCATTAGGTCGGCGACGACTGGAATCAGCCCTGCTGGAGTCAGGTTTAATCAATTCTGAACAGTTAGGTATGGTTCTGAAAGAACACAAACAGCAGGGTCAACGCTTAAGTAAATATTTAATTGACAAAAAAATCATAACGGAAGAACAGTTTTATGATGTACTGGAAGAACACTATAAAATTCCCCGGGTTGAGCCGGGACAGTTTAATATTACTCCGGAAATAGCCGCCCTGATACCGGCGGAGAAGGCAAAACAGCACCGGATTATGCCGCTCTATGTTGAAGATGAACAGCTTACGCTTGCTACGACAGACCCACTCGATTTGAACTGCCTTGATGACCTGTCGATGTTAACCGGACTTGATATTAATCCGGTTATTGCCAGTGAAAGCAGTATTAATTACCTGGTTACACAGTATTACAGTATCGAAGAATCTAACCAGGGTAATACATATGAGGAAAGCGCTGTCAAAGTTCAGGCTGATGAGGCTCCGGTTATCAGCATGGTTAACTCTATAGTTGAAAAAGCTATTGATGAAGAAGCCAGCGATATCCACCTGGAACCGGATGAAAACAGCTTAAGAGTGCGGATGCGCTTAGATGGAGTGCTGCATGATTTAACCAGGATTCCAGGTCATGCCCGCGCTAAAATTGTTTCCAGGGTGAAAATCATGGCCAATTTAGATATAGCAGAAAAACGGATACCCCAGGATGGTAATATTGAATGGCAGAAAAATGGTGGAGGTATCAGCCTGCGCGTGTCGACCCTACCCACAGTGCAGGGAGAAAAAGTGGTAATTCGCCTTCTGGATAAAAAAAAGATTGTTCTGCCCCTTGAAAAGCTGGGCTTCTCCAGGCGTAATTATAATTTATTGAAAGGGCTTCTGTTAAACCATTCTGGACTCCTGCTTGTAACCGGTCCGACGGGTTGTGGTAAAACCACTACGCTGTACTCAGCACTGCACTACTTAAATCGTCCCGAAGATAATATTATTACAGTAGAAGACCCTGTAGAGTACCGTTTGAAGGGAATAAACCAGGTCCAGGTTAACCAGAGAATTAATCGTACCTTTGCCAATGCTCTGCGTTCAATTCTGCGCCAGGATCCTGATGTGATTATGGTTGGAGAGATCAGGGATCTTGAAGCAGCTAAAATAACTATTCAGGCTGCATTTACCGGTCATCTTGTTCTAAGCACGCTTCATACAAATAATGCAGCAGGCGCAGTGACCCGCCTGATCGATATGGGTCTTGAAAACTACCTTGTTACAGCATCACTGGTCGGTGTTATAGCGCAGCGCTTAGTCAGAAGAATATGCAGCCATTGCAAGGAAGAATACGAGCTAAAGAAAGATGAAAAGCATTTTTACAGGCATTACTTCAAAAAAGATCCACCGCAGCAGTTATGGCGGGGTGCCGGCTGCAGGCACTGCAATAATACCGGCTACAGAGGTCGTACTTCAATCCAGGAGGTGCTGGTCCTTAATCAGCAGCTGCAGGAATATATACTGCAGGGTGTGACAACCGAGGTTTTGCAAGAGAAGGCAATCAATCAGGGCATGGAACCCCTTGTGCTCGACGGCCTGAGAAACATTGAAAACGGTATAACTACAATTAATGAAGTGGTCAGGACTACTTTCAGCAGTATTATTGATACAACCATAGATGGTTCTGAACATAAGTCCCTGGTGATGGGCCGTTTCTTCAGGGAGAATTGTACAATTGATTAGAATATCCATAATAAATATAATGAGGTAACTGAATTGTTAAAAGTCAGAAACGAAAAAGGCTTTACCCTGGTTGAACTTGTTTGCGTGATAGCGCTGCTCGGAATTATTGTATTAATTGCCACACCGGCCCTGGCCGATTTCGGGAAGAAAAGAAACCTGGAGTTGGCCGCGCGGGGCATGGCCATCGATATTCGCGCAGCTCAACAGAAAGCAATTACTACCGGATGGTCTCATTTGATTGAGATGCGGACCTATGAAGATGATTACCGGATCAAAGATGGTAAGAGCGGGCAGACAAAAACAGTTAAGCTAAGCCCTGGCGTCAGCTATCGTTCAAACAATTTTCCATTAAAGGACGGTTACCGCCTGTTATATTTTAGCCGCACCGGTGCTCCAAACAGTGGAGGCACTGTCTCTTTGACCAATGATTCCGGAGACGTACTTTATATAATTGTAACTCCGGCCACAGGACGGGTCAGAATTGATGATAAGCCGCCGGCAAGCTGGTAAAAATGGAGGAAAGCATGGTTGATAATAAATTGGATAAAAATATTATCCTGATTGGAATGATGGCCACAGGGAAAAGCGCTGTCGGGAAAGAGCTGGCGCTTAAGCTCGGCAGGACCTTTCTTGACACGGACCTGCTCATCGAGCAAAAAACCGGTATGACCATAGTAGAACTATTTAAAAACCATGGAGAAAACTGTTTTAGGGATCATGAAAGTGAAGTAATTGCCGGCTTGAAAGACTATCCCCGGGGCAGCCTTGTCGTTGCTACCGGGGGAGGTGCAGTAATACGCGAAGAGAACAGGAACAATATGGCCCGGGCCGGCTTGCTGGTACATTTAAAGGCAAGCCCCGGCGAAATAGTGACAAGGGCACTGCAGAAAGGCGGGCGCCCCCTGCTTGATGTAGAAGATCCGGAAGCAGCAGTAAGGGCGATCCTTGAGGAACGCGAGCCTTATTACAGCAATAATGACATTTGTGTTAATACAGAGAACAAAAGTGTTAAAGAGCTGGCGGAAGAAATAATTAAAAAACTGCAGGGCGGTTAGATGTTTTTTTCCTGGAAGGCAGGAATTTTTAAGTGTCGGGTGAAATAAACATGTCAGAGTTGAAGAAGGAGGCGGCCTGATAATGGCTGAGTTGAAAGTACTTGTCCTGCACGGCCCAAATCTTAACATGCTCGGCAGTAGGGAACCCGATATATACGGCATAATCACTCTTGATCAGATCAACCGGGCCCTGGAAAAGCGCGGTGAGTCACTCCGGGCAGAACTGGACTTTTACCAGTCCAACCATGAAGGAGAGTTAATTGACAAAATACAAGATGCAGAACAGGATTGCAATGGGATTTTAGTAAATCCCGGAGCCCTTACACACTACAGCTACGCCCTGCGCGATGCCCTGGCCGGGTGCGGCTTACCCCTGGTAGAAGTTCACATCAGCAACATATTTTCGCGTGAATCTTTCAGGCATGATTCGGTTATTTCTCCTATTGCCAGTGGAGTAATTTGCGGTTTTGGCTCCGACAGCTATATATTGGGTCTTGAGGCGCTGGTAAATATTATCAAAAACTAAAGTCAGGTGGTATTTTAAGATTGAACCAGAAGAAATACTTAGCAGAACGTCTGGATAAAATTCGGAAGCTGATCGAAGAAGAAAGTATTGACGCCCTGGTTATATCAAGTACCATTAACCGTCGTTATCTAAGCGGTTTCCGGGGCACGGCAGGGGTTCTTTTGATAAGCGCAGAAAAGGCGCTCCTTATAACAGATTTTCGCTATGTCAGCCAGGCAGAAGTACAGGCTCCCCACTTTGAGGTAATACGATGGCAGGATGATCTTTATAAAAGTATTGCCCCCCTGATCGAAGATAATGGCTGGAACAAATTAGGCTTTGAAGCAGGGCAGGTTGTATACTCAGCATTGGAAGAAATGAAAGAAAAGCTGCCTGCCGAGATGGTTCCGGTAAAAGAGACTGCCGAAAAACTCCGCATCATCAAAGATGTTGATGAAATAGCCATTATGCGTATAGGAGCAGGAGTTCTCGATCGGGCCTTTACAATGATTAGTAACATGGCAAAGCCCGGGATTACTGAAAGGGAGCTGGCCCTGGAATTGGAAATGTTTTTACTAAAAGAGGGTGCCGAAGAAAAATCTTTCCGCTTTATTGTAGCCTCCGGGCAGCGCGGCGCTCTGCCCCACGGGATGGCAACGGAAAAGGAATTGCAGGACGGAGAAATGGTAACAATTGATTTCGGCGGTATATTTGACGGATATGCTACCGATATGACCAGAACTATTGCTCTCGGAAAAATTAGTGAGCAGCAGAAGCAAATATATGATATTGTTTATAAAGCACAGCATGAAGCAGCTGCTGCTGTAAAGCCGGGATTGCCTGTTAATGAAGTTGATGCCGTAGCCAGAAATATTATTAAGGATGCCGGTTACGGTGAATACTTCGGACATGGCCTGGGGCACGGAGTTGGGCTGGAAGTTCACGAACAGCCAACTTTGAACCATTTAAAAACAACTGAACTCGAACCCGGTATGGTAGTAACTATAGAACCCGGGATCTATATTCCCAGCCAGGGAGGGGTCCGAATCGAAGATATGGTTGTAGTAACTAAAAAGGGTGGGGAATCTCTGACGAAAAGTCCGCGGGAACTAATCAATCTTTAGGTGATAAATTTTTGAAGGGCAGGAGTAGCTATGATTTCAACAAACGAATTTAAAACAGGTATAACCATTGAGATGGATGGTGAGATATACAGTGTTCTCGAATTTCAGCATGTAAAGCCCGGAAAAGGGGCAGCTTTTGTCCGTACCAAGCTGAAGAACCTGCGATCTGGGTCGATTGTAGACCACACTTTCAGGGCCGGTGAAAAAGTGGCCCGTGCTCACCTGGAGCGCAAGGAAATGGAATACCTTTATCGTGATGATGACACCTTTTACCTGATGGATGCTGAAACTTACGAGCAGCTGGCCCTTCCCGCTGAAACATTGGGCGAAGGAAGTAAGTACTTAAAAGAAAATGACCGCTTGACTGTTGTCATGCTTGGTGATGAAGTTGTCGGCGTAGATGTGCCCATTACTGTTATCCTGGAAGTAGCCGATACGGAACCGGGCATAAAGGGAGATACTGCTTCAGGCGCAACCAAACCGGCCACCATGGAAACGGGTCTGGTTGTCCAGGTGCCGCTGTTTGTTAACAGTGGAGATAAAATCAAAATTGATACTCGAACCGGCTCTTACCTGGAAAGAGCTTAATTATTATTATCAAAGGGAGGGAATACCTATGACTGAAGATCTGAAAGCAAGAGTTTCATACTTACGTGGATTTACCGAGGGACTGGATTTAGGTGAAGAGAGCAAGGAGCAGAAGGTGCTGCAGCGTGTTATCGACCTACTCGAAGATATGACTGATGAAATAGAGCAGCTCAGCGTCGACTATGAAGATCTTTTTGAGTATACCGAAGCGATTGATGACGATTTGACCGAACTTGAAGACGACTTCTATGAAGAAGATGATGATGAAGATGACGATTATTATGAAGACGACATTTTAGAAGAGTTTGCAGATGGCTTTTCAATGGAATGCCCTAATTGCAGAGAAATTGTTGTGGTTGACGAAAGTATCCTTGATCATGATGATGCAATCGAAGTTACCTGTCCCGGCTGCGGTGAAGTAGTTCTGGTAGATGATGAAGAATGGGATATGGACATTGAAGAGCTACCCGAGGAGATTGATAAAGAAGAATAAGTTAGCTTATTGCAGCTTACTTTCATGACAACCGGTGCCGTACCTGTTTTGTCACATTACTGCAGGACAGTTACGGCACTATATATAAAACCCTGTTTTTGGTTGATAAATTGAATGAATTGAAGCATTCTGTTATAATTATGGTATTAATAACAAGATTATCAAGCCAAACTAGAAAAGGGAGGTTATAATTATGGCTCAGGAAGAAAGCCGTATGTTACCTACAGAATTGGGCGTAGTGAAAATAGCTGATGAAGTGGTTTCAATAATTGCCGGTCTTGCCGCTACTGAAATTGAAGGTGTTGCTTCAATGAGCGGTGGAATTGGCGGTGGTATTGCTGAAGTTCTCGGTCGGCGCCAATTCTCCAAGGGAGTTAAAGTCGAAGTCGGTGAAGAAGAAACAAAAATAGAGATCTTTATCATGGTTAACTATGGTGTGCGTATTCCGGATGTAGCGTGGGATATCCAGGAATCAGTGAAAAAAGCGGTTGAAACTATGACCGGTTTAAGAGTTGTATACGTTAATATCCATGTTCAGGGTGTTCACTTCCCCAAAGATGAAGAGGAAGAAGAAGCTGAGGAAGCTTTAGAAGCCGAAGTGGTTGAAGGAGAAGACGAGGAAGTTAAAGAGCAATAAGGCGATCCTGAAAGTAAACAAGGGGGAAGTAGTAATGAGAACATTAGCCCGTATACTGATGGTGTTTATCGCACTGGTGCTCATTGGTGGAGCTTTATTCCTGGCTGTGATAAACTTTAATTTAATTCCCGGTCTGGATGATGCAGTTATACTACCTGCCTGGGCTGGAGAAAATGTGATAATTGTTGGGATTGCGATACTTGCATTGATCGCACTTATATTACTTGCCTTTAGTTTTAAACCGGCTGGAAAAACAGCTGATGCAGTACTAAAAGGCAGTGAATACGGAGAAGTTATCATATCAATATCTGCGGTGGAAAACATGGTTTTAAGAGTTGTCCAGCAGATCAATGGCATCAAAGATATAAGCAGAAAAGCAGTATTTACAAATGAAGGATTCATTATAAATATCAAGATTGGTGTTAAGCCGGATGTTGCCCTTCCCGATCTAATCAGTGATCTGCAGGCACGAACCAAGGAGTATATTGAGGAGATAACCGGTATAAAAGTTTTGGAAGTTAAAGTGAACGTAGAAAATATTGATACAGAACAGTCTGCTTCAAAGAGTTAACGATTGCAATTCAAAAAGGAGGAGCATGCTTTGTCTGAACAAAACTGGTGGTATGTAGTAAAAGAACACTGGGGTAAAATACTAGGCGGCCTGCTCGGCCTGATATTCGCTATTTTAGTGATTATAATTGGGTTCTGGTGGAGCGTGTTTGTTTACCTATGTGTCGGAATCGGTTTGTTGATCGGCTGGAGGCTGGAGGTTAGCAAAAATGTCGGTCTTTACTTAGACCGGATTTTTGCTCCCAGAGACGATCAGTAAAAACATACAGGCTATCAAGGGATTGGAAATAAATTCAGAGCTTCAGCTTTCCCTTTAGCCTGTTTTCTTTGTATTATTTTGTTCAATATTTATGGAGGCATGAATTAATTGTCCCGTCGACTAGCCAGAGAAATAGCATTCAAGGCCCTATTCCAGGTTGATGTGGGTAAATGCCGGGCTGAATTGGCCTTGCGGCATTCACTTGAAGATTTTAACCTGGAACAGCCTGAGCAAAGTTTTGTTCGTGAACTGGTTGAAGGAACTGAAAAATACAGGCCTGTTCTGGATGAACTTATTAAAAAGTACCTGGTTAAGTGGGAAATTGATCGCCTTTCTGCTGTAGATCGCAACCTGCTCAGACTTGCCCTCTATGAGATCATTTACAGGCCGGATATACCTCATGCTGTATCAATTAATGAAGCTCTTGAACTGGCAAAGAAGTACGGCAGCAGCGGAGAGGCTGTTGGTTTTATTAACGGAGTACTGGACCGGGCAGTAGGAGAGGCTCTTGAAAACAAAACATGATAAATTCCTTGCGCTAGGTATTGATACATCAGCATATACTTCTGCACTGGCCATTGTTGACCAGGATGAAAACCTGGTTATAGATCAACGCAAGTTGCTTCCGGTTAAGGCAGGAAGTCTTGGGCTGCGCCAGTCGGAAGCAGTATTTGCCCATCTAAACAACCTGCCTCAACTATTGGATGATTGCCAGGATAAAATTGATCACAAGGCATTAAAAGCAATAGCGGCTGCTACCAAGCCACGTCCCGTTGAAGATTCATACATGCCTGTTTTTAAAGTAAGCGAAGCCTTTGGTTCTTTAATGGCCCGAACCATGGGCCTTTTTTATTTTAATACAACCCACCAGGAAGGCCATGTCATGGCAGGGTTATGGTCAGCTGCAGTGCCTGAAGGAAAATACCTTGTGCTGCATTTGTCAGGAGGAACCACAGAGATAATCTCTTCCGAAGAATGGAAAGCGGGGCATTTAAAGGTCAAATTGCTGGCAGGCAGTTCTGATTTGAATGCAGGTCAGTTCATAGATCGGATCGGCCGGATGATGGGTTTGCAATTTCCCGCAGGGCCGGAACTGGAAGAATTAGCGTTGCAATCTGTAAATGACGGCTTCGAATTGCCAGTTGCAGTAAAGGGGAGCGATATTAGCTTTTCCGGTCCGGCCAGCCAGGCAGAAAGGATGCTGCAAAATGGCTGCGAAAAGTACGAACTTGCCCGGGCTGTTGAAAAGTGTATTGCTGATTCTTTATGTCAGGCCGTCAAAAACCTTGCCTTGGAGAATGAAGCATACGATGGACTTATTACTGTTGGAGGAGTAACAGCCAACAGTTATATAAGGGAACGTATAAAAGATGGACTACCTGGCTGGATGTTTTACAATGCAGCGCCAAGATATGCATCAGATAACGCGGTGGGCATTGCCGTTCAGGCCTCACGGTTATTGAAAGAAGAACAATTGATTGAAAAAGAATAAGAGGAATTTATTAAAAGATGACGAAGAAATAACTTGGCAATAGAGACAAGCAATTTGATTAGAGTGGGGAGAGAGAGGGATAAATGGCCAAGGTACTATTCAGCAGCTGGAATGGAAAAATTGTTGACGAGCGGAAAAAAGAAGATGAAGAAAGAATTGATTTAAAGGATCTGGGTATCCCTATCCAGTATGACCAACGAGAGATAAAGGCAATGATCGGCTGGGCGGGACTAGTAATAGCCGATCCGGATCTTGATATCGTAGAATCGCTTGCGGAATATTATAAAAGCATGCAAAAAGAGTCCTGCGGGCGCTGTATCCCCTGCCGGGCGGGAAGTAAAATTATTGCTGACCGACTCGAGCATTTACTCGGGGGGAAGGGCAGCGAAAATGACCTTTCGTTCCTCAGGGAAATGTCTACCTTAATCAGAAAAGGTTCGCTCTGCGAACTTGGCATTTCCTCACCTGTTCCCCTGCTTGATGCACTTGAATATTTCCCCGAAGAATTTAAAGCCTTAATTGAAAATGGAGCCGGAAAGCCAATAAATGGCAAATATTCATACCACCCAATTTTAACCGCTCCCTGCCGTAACGGCTGTCCCGCCCATATTGATATTCCCGGTTACATTGAATGTATAAAAGAAGGCGACTATGAAGGTGCCCTTGCTATTAACAGGGATAAAACCCCCCTGGTTGGAACACTGGGCCGGGTTTGTGTGCACCCCTGTGAATCAAATTGTAACCGGCAACCTTATGATCAATCCCTGTCAATCAGACTCCTTAAGCGCTATGCCGCTGACTTTGGTGCCAGAAATGATTACGATCGCAAAAATCCAATCAAAAAAGAAGCTCCTAAAAACGATAAGATTGCAATAGTCGGAGCCGGTCCGGCCGGGCTTAATGCTGCTTATAAGCTGGCCCAGAAGGGTTATGGAGTGACAATCTACGAAGCCCTGCCGGTAGCTGGTGGTATGCTTGCTGTAGGAATCCCCAGTTACCGGCTGCCGAGAGATATATTAAACGCAGAAGTGGACCTGGTTAAAAGCCTTGGAGTAGAAATTATATATAACACCAAGGTTGGTGAAGATATTACCATTGATCAAATCTGGGAAAAAGGGTTTAAGGCAATTTTTATTGCCAGCGGCCTTCATGACAGTGCATCCCTGGGCTGTGAAGGTGAAGATCAGTGCTACATGGGCTATATGCCCGGGGTTGAATATCTGCGGAAAATCAACCTTGGTGAGCAGGTTAACCTTGGTGATAGTGTTGCAATTATAGGCGGCGGAAACGTTGCCATGGACTGTGCCCGTTCAGCCGTTCGTCTTGGCGTCAAGGAAGTTCACCTGATCTACCGCCGCAGCAGAAATGAAATGCCGGCCAATAAAGCTGAAATTGATGCGGCAGAGGAAGAAGGGATCAAATTTCATCTTTTAGCCAACCCTACCTGTATTCTTGAAGATGACGGGACAGTAAGCGGTATGGAATGCGTTAAGATGGAGCTGGGAGAACCTGATGACAGCGGGCGGAGACGCCCTATCCCCATGGACGGTTCCGAGTTTATTTTAAGCGCCGATACCGTAATACCGGCTATCGGCCAGGTTGCAGATTTTTGTTTTTTAAATGACGATTGCGGTATGGATGTTACAAAATGGGGTACCCTGGTGGTAAATGAAGAAAACATGGCTTCAGATACTCCGGGTATTTTTGCCGGTGGTGATGCCGTGCTCGGGGCAAGCACTGTGATTGAAGCAATTGCTTCGGCTAACCGAGCTGCAGAAGCAATCGATAAGTTTTTAAGTGAAGGAAAAAGTTATGTCAGTAAAAACACCAGGCTGGAAAAGCATATAGAGCAAACTGGCGTATATGAAGAAAACACCGTACCTGAAATGATTGGTGATAGAGAACGACAGGAAGAGGAAGTTATGCCGGTGGAAGAAAGAAAGTATGGCTTTGATGAAGCTGAACTCGGCTTTAAGTGCCCCGAGATTGCGGTTGAAGAAGCCGGACGATGTGTGAAATGCCTGCGCCTGGGAATGGCAGTCGTTGCAGAGGGGAGTGAAGCCGATGAGTAAAACAGTTAGTTTGCAAATTGATGGCAAGAAAATAATCGCAGATCATGGTGTTACTATTTTAGAAGCGGCAAGGCAGAATGGCATCAATATACCTACCCTCTGTTTTCACCCCCGTTTGGAGCCTCTCGGGCACTGCAGGATATGTCTAGTTGAAGTACAGGGTTTGGAAAGACCTGTAACGGCCTGTGACAATCCGATTACCGATGGAATGGTGGTAACAACCAGCACCCCGGAACTGGAAACAATGCGCAGCGCAACCCTGGAGATGGCCCTGGGCACTCACCCTTATAAAGATTGCCTGACCTGCGTCAGAACGGGCACATGTGAACTTCAGGATAACGCTTATGTTTACCAGGTGTCACTGCCTGATCAACTGGACCGCGATGTTCCTGCAGAAAAAGATAGCAGCAGTTCTTATATTGTAAGGGATGAAGAGAAATGTATACTCTGTGGACGCTGTATTCAGATATGTCGAACCGGCCCCGGTTGTTTTGTCTATGAAATGATCGGAAAAGGTGTTAACACCAGGGTAGTTCCTTATCGTGACGGACGCGAAGTCAGCATGGAAGAAGCCGGCTGTATATTTTGCGGACAGTGTGTGGATGTATGTCCGGTTGCTGCTTTAACTGAAAACGGGCGGGAAGAAGGCGGCAGGGAATGGGAACTGGATACTTATCCCGGTTTCTGCATAGATTGCTCCCTGGGCTGTTTCCTGGAGCGGAAAGTATACGATGATAAATTAATCAGGGTAACGGTTCCTGCTGAGGGAGATAAAGCAGGCTGGCTCTGTCGTAAGGGTAAGTTTGGTTACTTTGAACACGAAGCAACTCAACAGGTGCCTGAAGATATCATTGAAAAAGCAGCGGAAGCTATCAAAAACGTAAAAGATAAGCATGGGCCAGAAAAAATTGCTATTACTGCCGCTGGTCAACTGAGTATTGAGGAGAACTATTTACTGCAGAAAATGGCCAGGGAACTTCTTGGTACTGTTAACCTTGATCTTGGAGCTGAAGAAGCCTGGATAAAGGCTTATACAGGCATGCTTGAGCAAACCGGGCTGGAACTAGAGGGGCCGAATCCTGCTGCCCTGGCTGCTGCCGGATGTATAATTGTCCTGGGATCGGGGCTATCTGAAAGCCACCCTGTGGCAGACATGGCAATAAAGAGGGCCGGTCGTTTTGGGGATGCAGCTATCATCAGGTCTGGTAAAAGAGAAGAAAATGATACCAGCTGGAATGAAATTAATTTTAACCTTGCCCCCGGTGAAGAAACAGTTCTGGTTGATAGTTTATTAAAGATTATGCGTGGTGAAGATCAAGAGCAGGTGGCCCGTGATAGCGGTCTGGAACAGGTTAAATTATTAAAAACAAAAGAATTAATAAAGATGCCGGATTGTTACATGGTAGTATGCCCGGATTATTTCGCACTGGCGGATAGCGAAAAGATTGCTAAACTACTTGAGTTTGCGCAGGAGGGTAATCTCAGTGGTAAAGGATATAGCAAAATGATGCTGCTTTCAGCATTCAGCAATGCCGCAGGCTCACTTGTTGCCGGAGGCACTCCATATCATGGGCCGGGACTTAACACTTTAAACGGTAAAAAAGCTGTAAACAGGGTAGGGCTGGCTGAAGCAGTAGAACAGGGAGAAATAAAAGCGCTGCTTTCTTTCGGGGCTCCACCTGAGGAAGTTAATACGGATCAACTGGAATGCCTGGTTCTGGTAAGCAATAATAATGAAAATGCTGTTCCGCAAAATGGTTTCAAATTTGCGGGGCAACCTATTGAAAGCAAGGAAGGCTTATTTGCCGATTATATGGGTCGCATTCGTTTAAACCAGGCTGCCCTGGGACCCGAAGACAGTAACACTGAAGACTGGCGCTTAATCGTCGACTTTGCCATTAAGATGGGAGCAAAATGGCAGTACCAAACACTGGAAGATGTGCGCGAAGAGTTGGAGGACCTGATTGCAGAATAACACTACAATATTTAATGTCTCGGAATTAAACCGCTATATAAAGGGGTTGATTCATGGCGATCCCCGCCTGCGAGATGTGTGGGTTTCGGGGGAACTATCAAATTTTAAGCACCACCGTTCCGGACATATGTATTTTACCCTGAAAGACGGCAATTCTGCCCTGCGCTGTGTTTATTTCCGCCGGGAGAATGCCCGAATCGCTTTTAAGCCTTCCGACGGGATGGAAGTTATATTAAATGGCAGTATATCTGTTTATGAGCCGAACGGTGTTTACCAGCTTTATGTTTCCGAGATGGAACCTGCCGGTATGGGTTCGCTTTATCTTGCCTATGAGCAGATGAAGGCTCGCCTGGAAAAAGAAGGCCTTTTTAGTATGGAACATAAGAAAGCCCTGCCATATTTACCGAAAAAAATTGGCCTGGTAACCTCTCCTACCGGCGCTGCTTTACAGGATATGTTGGCCACTTTTAAAAAAAGGTTCCCACATGTAGAGATCCTGGTAGTTGAAAGTTTAGTCCAGGGCAGCGGGGCTGCCAAAGACCTGGTAAGTGCGATTAACCTGCTTGATGAAAGAAAAGATGTAGACCTGATCATTCTCGCCCGTGGTGGCGGTTCCATAGAGGATTTATGGCCCTTCAATGAAGAAATTGTAGCAAGGGCAATTTTTGAAGCAAAAAAACCACTTATATCAGCCGTGGGACATGAAACTGATTTTACAATTGCCGACTTTGTGGCTGACTACCGGGCGGCAACCCCGACGGCGGCAGCATCAGCATCTGTCCCTGACCTTGAAGAGATTCAGGGCCAGTTAAAACAGTTCCGTGAAAGAGCTGCCCTGACTTTAAAACGAAGGATGCAAAGAGAAAAGCAGACCCTAGACTATATTGTCAGCGAACGCTTTTTCAGCTTGCCAAAAAATCGTCTAAAAAATGCCAGGGAAACCTTGCAGCAACTAGGCACAGGAATGAACCGTGAAATGGTACGTCTCTTGCAGTATAAAGGAATGAAGTTAGGCGCCCTGCAGGATAAACTGGAAAGCTACAGCCCGCTTCAGGTAATGAGCCGCGGTTACTGCTTTTGCAGGGATGAAGAAAACAAAATTGTTAGAAGTGTAAAAGACATCAAAACAGGCTCGCAGCTTAATTTGAATTTTACTGATGGCCTTGCCCGCTGCAGGGCAGAAGAGATTGAGGAGGGCAGTATTCTTGACAGCTAAAAAGAAAAAAGTTGAAAATATGACTTATGAGGAAGCAGTAAAAAGATTGGAAGAGATTGTAAACCGCCTTGAAGATACCGATATTCCCCTGGAAGAATCTCTTGCTTCTTTCCAGGAAGGGGTAGCCCTGTCAAGATATTGTCGGGAAAAGCTGGCAGAAATAGAA
>Ga0207421_10002890_pt1 | contig 20911 bp, 15 predicted proteins | sample SodLakKL_010_SED_4_FD_187542 | JGI IMG/M metagenome (GOLD analysis project Ga0207421, IMG submission 187542) | Alkaline sediment microbial communities from Lake Tanatar, Kulunda Steppe, Russia - 8KL_010_SED (SPAdes) (version 2) | ecosystem: Environmental > Aquatic > Non-marine Saline and...
TAGAGATCCAGATTTTAGTGTGAAAAGTGTAGAGGACGATAGCATAAAGGTAAAATTCGGCTCTTGGTGGTCCTGGAAAGACGATAAAAAAGGCACAGCAGAACTTCAGATAAGTGAAAAAGAGATAACGGTGGATTTTAGCTTTCTCGGGGAACTGATAATGGCCTCTATCATCATGTACACCCCCCTTCTATTCGTTGCAGCCTTCTCAGCTTATGGAGATCTATATCCGGTCACGATAATCATGGTTCTCTTACTACTCGGCTTTCTAAAATATCACTATTCCTGTTTCAAGAAAACAGTTGATAATTATCACTTCAAATTGAAGAACATAGTGTATGTGCTCGAAAGCGACGAATTCGCTTTCTGCCCTGATTGTGGTAATGAAGTAGACGTTAGCGACGATCGTAGAGAAAAAAGATGTCCGCACTGTGGATCGTTCTTACAAGGAGATGAAACGGAAGAAAAAGTATCTGACGGAAGCAGGTCCACTTCTCAACCTATACCCGGATCTGCCGGGGGATTTGGAAGTGATCTACCCCCTGAACGTCCTACAGGTATAACGGTCCTGGTGGTTCTCTATATACTGGGTGCTTTGGTAGGTTTAGCTGGATTGGCTTATCCTACCCTTTCCTTTTTACCCCAAATACTGGGGATGATCGGAATACTGATAGTGTTGTTTGAATCACTCATAAGGTTAGCGATCGCTTACGGTCTTTGGAAAGGTCTAAAATGGGCATGGTATGGGGCAGTGGTTTTCGCAGTGATAGGGCTGTTAAATTTGGTTATCGGGACCATCATTAGCATCCTGATCTTATTTTATCTCTTCAAGAAGGAAGTGAAAACATACTTCAGAGTATGATCTTACGAGGATAGATGATTCGGTTCGCTTTCTCAGAAAGATTATATTACCTTACTTCTTCTATCCGAATCCAAAAGTGAGATGATGAAAGTATTGGTATTAGGAGCGGGACGCGTCGGGCAGGCTGTGGCTCATGACCTAGCCGAAGAGCATCAGGTTTCAGTGGGGGACGTCTACACAGAGAATCTAGAGAGAGTGGAAAAGTTTGCTGAGACTTTTCAGCTAGATATAAAAAACAAACAAGAAACTGTCGCCAAGATGGAAGAGCACGACGTGGTGGTGGGAGCTTTACCTGGCAACCTAGGCTTAGAAGCCGTAAAATCGGCTGTAGAAGCCGGCACCGATATGGTCGACGTCTCCTTCATGCCGGAAGACCCTTTCTCTCTGCACGGAGAAGCGAAAAAGAAGGGCGTTTCCGTGGTTGTGGATGCGGGCTTCGGCCCGGGCATGAGCAACGTTTTCATGGGTAGGATAGAAGAGGAGATGGATCGTCTAGAGAAAGTCATCATCCGCATCGGCGGTCTGCCGTTAGATCCGGAGCCTCCTCTGTATTACAAACTTACGTGGTCGCCTTCTGATCTCATCGAGGAATACGTGCGTGAGGCGAGGATCATGCGGGACGGAGAAGTCGTGAAGGTGGATCCTTTCGAGAAGATAAAAGACGTCGAACTCGACGGAAAAGGATTTGAAGAGTTCTACAGCGACGGTCTCCGCACCCTACTGAAGACAATAGATGCGGAGACCATGGAAGAGACCACCCTTAGGTGGAAAGGTCATCTTGAGAGGATGAAGGTGCTCAGAGAGTTGGGATTTTTTGAGAAAAAGAATCTGGACCAGACGCTCGAAGTGATAAAGCCGCTGATGGAATTCGAGAGTAAGGATTTCTGCATCATGGACGTGAAAGCGGAAGGCGAAGAAGACGGTGATAAAGTGGAAATGGATTATTTTTTCTACGACGAAGCAGACGAAAAATTTTCATCGATGGCAAGGTCCACGGGTTATGCGGCGGCAGCCTTCACCAGACTCCTCGTTCGCGAGAGAGAAAAGATCGGTCCCGGTATAATCCCTCCAGAAAGATTAGGTCGAAGAAAAGATCACCACGATCTCATGGTGAAAGAATTGAAAGATAGAGGGATAACTATAGAGATCGAGAAAAGGTAGATATCCGTCACAACTTTCCCAGGATCTTTTTCGCTCCCTTTTCGACCTCTATATCTTCCTTTCTAGCGACCTCTCTTATCTCTTCTATGAGATCTACATACAATTTGTATCCTTCTTTGCCCTGCTTTTTATCGCTGACGGTCCTTGAGAGAGCCTTGTTGAACCTTTCGTGCGGCCGTTGATTTCTCAGGGCTTCTTCGACCAGCTTTTTACCTTCTTTGTCCATGCTGTGATATCGCGTTCTTCCAATTTATTTTTATGGTTCGTTGTATCTCTAGATGACAAGTAACTATCGACATCAGGAAAATACTTATACCGTTTTTTGATAGAAGAAACTGCGAAGCGTTTGGCAAAAGGAAGCAGATATTCCCTAACACCTACACTGCTCATCGGTATTCGTACCTGCGGGGGTAGCCAAGCATGGCCAACGGCGATAGACTCAAGATCTATTCCCATAGGGGTCCGAGGGTTCAAATCCCTTCCCCCGCATTTTTTACTCGCTGAGCGTAGCGAAGGGAGAAAAAAATCGAAGGAACACATCGTGTTCCTGAAGATTGCGAGGGCTGTGCCCGAGCAAAAGACGGTAGGACTTTTGATAAAAAAATGCATCAAAAACATGTGGGGCTATCTGCGATAGCCCTTAAAAAAAAAGGTTTTTTCAAAAAAGATGCAGGGCCTTCTCTGAAAGTCCTTAAGACAGATTTTTCAATAAAAGAAAACACGTCTACAGGAAAGCCGTTGGCATTCCTCGAGCATAGCTCTGTGGATGACATTATTTTGTATCGTTAATAATGTATTCCCCCTATAGATTGCAAAAGCATATATACTCACAATATATTTTCGGACGGTAAGAAATCGACCCTCATATGGTGATTGATATTCCAACCGTTAAAAAGCTTAAAGAAAGGGAAGACATCCAGGGATTGAACCAGGCTTTGATACACGAAGATAGACACATAAGGAAGGAAGCTACGGAAGCGATCTGTGAATTAGCGGATAAAGGGATCTATGATCGATCTTCTTTGAGACCGTTGAACCAGGCTTTAAAGGACGTGAACGAAGATATACGGTGGAACGCGGCAGAAGCCATATACAAATTGGCCGAGAACGACGTGTACGTCGAAGCCTCGTTAGAGCCTTTGAAGGATATGCTAACAGAAGAGAGCGAGTACGTCCGATGGAACAGTGCCCGGGCTCTCCGTGCACTAGCGGAGAAGGGTGTTTACGATCCGTCGTCGATAGAACTACTGAATAGGTTGTTGGAAGACGACGACGAGTACGTCCGATGGAACAGTGCCCGTGCTTTAGAAGAGTTGGCGGAACAGGGCGTCTGCGACCGATCGAGCTTAGACCTTTTGGTTGAAATTTTGGACGATCCAGATCAGGACGTGAGGAATGCGGCGGTTTACACCCTCCGCTCACTCGCTAAACAGGGTATAACCAGTGATGAATCTATAGACGGATTGATAGAGCTTTTGGACGACGTGGATTCAGACGTCAAGTGGAACGCCGCAAAGGCCATGGAAACCCTTTCTAGAGAGGGATTGGACATTTCTGCGAGCATCGGTCCTTTGAACGATCTTTTGGACGAACACGATGAAGGAGTAAGAGAAGCCGCGATCTCTTCTCTAAAAGTCATGGCCGAAGAAGGTATCAGCTCTAAAGCCACCTTGAACACTCTTAACGAGATGTTGGAAGAAGGCGAAGAAGAAGAACTTCGGGTCTTTTCTGCTAAATGGTTAAAGAAACTTTCTGATATAGACATGATAGACCGCAGTTCTGTAAGACCGTTGGCATCGGCTCTTCAAAGCTCGGAAGCTAGTGTAAGAGAGGTAGCGGCTAGGACCCTTCTAGAATTTTCTAAAAAAGGCGTCGAATTACCCCCTCAGGTGATCGAGCTTTTGAACGAGGCCTTGAATGACGGTGAGGAAGAGGTCAGTATAACGGCTGCTTTGACAATAAAAGAGTTGGTCACAAAAGGTATATGGAAAAAAGAATCTTTAGATATATTGCTCGAACTTTTAGATACTCCTTCGGATATGATGAGAGAAAAGGCCATAGAGGCAGTCGAAGCTTTTGCCATTGAGGGCGGTTGTACCGCCTCCGTACTCGAACCAGTTATGGAGGCACTCCAAGACAGAGATACGAACGTTAGGATATCGGCGGTATCGACTCTGAAACATCTAGCCGAACACGGGATATCCGATAAAGCGGCTATCAGACCCATAAACCAGAACTGTCTGCAGGGAGAAGACGAAGACCTGAAAGAGAGAGCCGTCATGACACTGTACGTTTTTGCTGAACAGGGTATTTACGACGAAGCTTCTCTAGACCATCTCGCCGCACTTAAGAACCAACCTGATAAAGGGATCAGAAGAAAGGCGGATCAAGTAATAGATATGATAAAGAGTCAAAAGAAGTAAAGGTAAATATCCCTCATGGATCCTTTTCCACGTAGTCTATTGGATCCTCTATTCCGGCTTCTTCGAAACCTTTCAACCTGAGCTTGCAGGAATCGCATTCACCGCAGGCCTTTTTTTCTCCTTTGTAACAACTCCACGTCCATCGTAAAGGCACTCCTATCTCATGTGCCTTTTTAACGATATCTCCTTTTGTCATGTGGATCAAAGGATATTTGATTTTTACGGGGGACCCTTCCAAACCTCTCTCGGTGCCTTCCTCGGCCATTTCTTCGAACGCATGAAAGAACTCCGGTCTGCAGTCAGGATAACCACTGTAATCCCTAGCGGTCGCTCCTATGTAGACGGCGTCGGCTCCGATACTCTCGGCATAACACAATGCGTAAGATAACATTATCATGTTGCGTGCGGGCACGTAAGTAGACGGTATAGACTCACCTATATTTTCGCCCTGATGCTCCGGTATTTTTTCTCCATTTTTTAAGAGCGAAGATCTCCCGATTTTGGACAAGGGTATATTGAGTATCTTGTGTTCTTCTACGCAGTAGTGAGAAGCTATTTTTTTAGCACTTTCTATCTCTTTTTCATGTTTCTGCCCGTAGATGAAGGTAAGCGCACACAGTTCTTCGTATTCCTTAGCGGCGATACCCAAAGTTGTGGAAGAGTCCAAACCACCTGAAAGTAACACAACGGCTCTACTCATGCAGATCCCTCTTTGCCCACGCACCCTGTCCTCTAGATTCGTCCACTCCTATCTCGACAGTATCTATACTATCGGGAAAGTCGAGTTCCTCTATCACCTTTTCTAGAATGTACAGGGCCAGCTGTTCAGCGGTCACCTGATCGATGTTCAAGATCAAAGAGTCCTCTTCTGGAAAAACATACCTTTTATCTTCGAGTTCGATGAGGACCTCGTCATCTTTTACCGTCAATCCTTTCATCCCAGAGGCGATAAGTATGCGATGATCCAAACTATCAGCTATCTTTCTCAATTTTTCCTTTATGGGCAGGAAATCGTACACCACGCCGCTTTTTTTGGGTTTCCCGGATATCCTGACGTGTATGGCATAATTATGCCCGTGTATCCTCCCGCACTTCTCATGGCCTGGAAGAATGTGGGATGCAGAGAAGGTGATCGATTTTTCCCAACCGTCCAATCTCAACTGGATCGTTTTCATGCTTCTTCACGGAAAAAGATAAGTCATGAAAAAGAATTTAACCTTTGTGCCTTTAACGAGGTTCGAGGTTAAAAAAAATGGTGGTAGAAGAAGGAGATCGTGTGGAAGTAGATTACGTCGGTAGATTTGAAGACGGGACCGTGTTCGATTCCTCTATCGAGGAGGTCGCCAAAGAATCGAAATTTTACGATAAAAAAAGAGATTATGGCCCCCTCGGTTTCACTGTCGGAGCGGGTCAAGTGATACCGGGTTTCGAAGAAGGTGTGAAAGGTATGGAAGTGGGGGAGAAAAAAGAGATAGAGATACCTCCGGAAAAAGCCTATGGTGAGTCCGGCGATCATCCGTTAGCGGGTAAAACATTGATCTTCGAGATAGAAGTGAAAGACAGTGAGTGAAGCGAAACTTTTATTTTTTTTACAACTGGGGTAGGGACCCACTGAGTTCGAGCAATAAATATATTAGATCGCTGCGCCGATATCTGGTGGTACATGATCAAAGAAATGTTAAACGAATTGAAGAACTGCACACTCTGCGAGTGGAAGTGCGGGATAAACAGATCAGAGGGCGAGAAAGGAGTCTGCATGTTGGGGAAACCCAAGGTCGCTTCTACAACATTACATCCGGCCCCTCCGCAGAGTTACACCGTATTCATGGCCGGCTGTAACTTCAGGTGTTTGAACTGCCAGAATTGGTCCATAGCTCATTTTCCGGAGCAGGACATCCGGCTGAGAGGTCACTTGGATCCGAAGGAACTCGCGAAAGAATCGGTCACGAAGATAAGATCTAGGAGAGGAAAAGCCATCGGCGCAGATAGGATATTCTTCAGCGGCGGTTCTCCGACGCCGAACTTGCCTTATATCGAAAAAGTGGTAGAGGAAGCGAGAAAGCTCGATGAAGACGTCAAGGTGAATTACGACACCAATGGTTTTCTGACCGAAGAATCCTTGAAAAGAGTTTCACGCTTTACCGACTCTATCACTTTCGATGTGAAAGCCTTTGACCCTCGAACCCATAGAGAGTTGACCGGGGCTCCCGTAGAACCGGTTCTGAGGAATGCGAAGACGATTGTAAAAAGATGGCCAGAAAAATTGTGGGAGTTCAGATACTTATCGATCCCGGGAGTCAACGAGAAGGACGTAGAACCCTTTGCAGAATTCCTCGCTGATATCGATGAAAGCCTTCCGCTGAATTTCCTCGCTTTCAGACCAAATTTTGTGATGGAAGATCATCCTGGGGCGAGAAGATCTGAGATGATATCCGCGGTTAAAAAGGCCGAAAGTGCCGGTCTAGAGAACGTTTCGTGGAGTGGACATCCTGGAATAGATAGAAAAAAGGATAAAACCGAATTATCCCAAAAGATAAAGGAATTGGGTTGTACGAACGTTCCAAGAAGGTGCGGCAGTTGTAAAAAAAGGTTGAAATGCCCTGTAAAGAAGTACAGACCGTTGAGTCGGAGCTGACCTTAAGTCATTTGAAAGATATCGCGCCGTACCCAACGACCTCTCTTTGATCGACCACGTCGCCGCTGGTAGCGTATTTTAAAAGCTCTCCTTTTTGCCCTCTAGAGCCGACCATCATCGACACTACGGGTCCGTAACCGCACAGGGAGATATGATTTTCCTGTATGGTTTGGAAGAGTCCATCGGGATCGTTGTTCAATATCTTCTCTATCGCCATCTTGTCTTTTTTCTCCGCGTTCTCTTTCAGCACGTAATGGGAAAAATCTGTAGAAGCTATCACGACCACGTCTTTTCCTTCAGAAGCTTCTTTGATCTTTTGGCCGATCTTTTTTGAACTTAACAGGTCCTGCTTGTTGCAGCATATCGGCACCAATTTGAAAGAGTCGGAAAAGTACTGTAGAAAAGGTATCTGTACCTCTATAGAATGCTCATTTTGATGTGCCACATCGTCCTTCTCTATCAGGTCGTCCAAAAGAGAATCCGCGAACTCTTCATCGATCTCCACGGTCCCGAGGGGAGTTTGGTAAGGTTCGTATGTTATGGAGACCGCCGCTCCCATCCCGTGATGATTGGGGCCCAAGATTATCACCGTTTCAGGAAAACCGTCCTCAACTAGGGCTTTGTAAGCGTGTGCGGCAACGGGTCCGGAATAAACGTAACCCGCGTGAGGACATACTAACCCTTTTATCTCTCTTTCATCCCCCTCCTCAGAGGGCATCCCCTCTGGTCCCAACCTGTGTTCGAAACATTTTTCTATATTCTTCTTGAGCGCGCTTTCGCTTCCCGGATAGAACTGTCCAGCTACAGCCGGTCTTCTCACCATCTATATCCACCTCTATGAAATAATATGATGTTAAACATATTTAAAACTATTGTTTCATAGACGAGAAGGTGGAAAAATCTAAATCGTTACACTCCATGATGTATCGAGGTCATCAGTATGTTGAACATAGACGGTTCCTACGGAGAGGGCGGCGGTCAGATACTTCGAACGGCTTTGGCGATGTCGATGATAACAGGTGAAGATATATCTGTGACGCGTATAAGGGCGAACCGTCCTAACCCCGGACTTTCACATCAACATGTTATGTCGGTCAAAGCGGCTCAGGAGATCTGTGACGCTGAGACCGAAGGTGTAAGTAAAAGGTCCTCTGAGATCGTGTTCAAACCCAGGTCGGTGGACGGAGGCAAGTATGGATTCGATATAGGTACGGCAGGGAGTGTAACTTTATTGTCTCAGGCGCTGCTCCCTCCGGCTCTGCACAGCGGTAAACGTTTCTCCATCTTTCTGAAGGGAGGTACCGACGTTAAGTGGTCTCCGCCCTACGATTACTTTGAAAACGTCTTTTTGTCTCATCTGAGAAAGATGGGGTCTAGTCTCTCATCTAAGCTCATAAAAAGGGGTCACTATCCTAAAGGAGGTGGCGAAGTGGAGCTTAAGGTAGAACCGACACAGTTGACATCTTACCAAACATCCCGGGAGTTCGATGCCGTAGAAGGCAGGGCCTTCGTGACTAACCTACCGGATCATATAGCTAGAAGGATGAAGAAAGAAGTTTTGAAGGAGTTCTTGGATGTCGAAACATCCGTTTCCGTGAACTCTTACAGTTCGGCCAGCGCCGGGACGGGCATAGTCATCTGGACCGCGGGCGGTAAGTTAGTGGGAAAGGGAGTTCTAGGAGAAAAAGGGGTTCCGGCGGAAAAGGTGGGAAGAGAGGCCGCCGATGGACTCAGACAAGAGATACGAGCCGATGTGGATGTTAACGCCGCTGACCAACTCATACCCTATCTAGCGATGATAGACGGCAGCGGAGTTATCACCGTTAGAAAAAAAACGGGACATCTAGAAACGAACGTATGGGTAGTTAATCAGTTTTCTGACATGAAAGTAGAGCTTGAAGAGGAAGGCGATCTGATAAAGATAATATATTGATGTGATAGCATGAGACCGAAAGTAATAGTCAACGTTGCCATGTCCGCCGACGGCAAGATAGCACTGCCTGATAGAACTGAAGTCAAGATATCCGGTGAGGAAGACTTCAAGAGAGTACATGAGTTGAGGAACAGGGTCGACGCGATCCTGGTCGGTATAGGCACGGTTCTAGCTGACGACCCCAAACTGACCGTGAAGGAGAGGTTCGTTCAAGAGCCGGAACATCCGCTCAAAGTCGTGCTCGATTCTAGAGGTAGGACGCCGAAAGCCGCTCAAATTTTCGATGAAGGAGATTGGCTGATAGCGACCACGAAGGAAGTAGGTGAACGAGGATGGATAAGGTGCGGGAAAGGCGACAGGGTCGATATAGAAGTACTTCTGGAAGAACTGGTCAAGAGGGACGTAGAAGAACTTCTTGTTGAAGGCGGCGGTGAGGTGATAAGTTCATTTTTCGAAGCCGGCGTGGTAGATGAATTCAACGTATTCGTAGGAAGTCTGGTCATAGGTGGAAGATATGCTCCGACCCCTGTAGACGGTGACGGCGCGGAAAACATCGACGATATCATGAACCTAAAACTCGAAAGTCATGAGATGATGGATGACGGCATACTGTTGAGATATACTCGGCCTGTAGAGGAGGAAAAAAGATGACCAAATTCCTGGTAGACAGGATGTTAGGGCAGACCGCCAAGTGGTTGAGGCTTTTGGGCATAGACGCGAAGTACGCTCCGGAGGGTGATGACGAAAGACTGTTGAAGCTGGCGGAAGAGGAAGACCGAGTTATCCTCACCAGAGATAAAGAACTCGGCAGGAAAGAAGATACGGTTCTGGTGGAGAAAGCACCTCCTGAGACCATAATAAAGGAGGTGTTGAGTCGATACGAAGTGGATATAGACCCTTTGAGCAGGTGTTCTATATGCAATTCACAAGTGAAAAGGATCGAAAAGGAAGATTTGGAAGAAAAGATCCCGGAAGGTGTCTATCAGCGCAACGAAGAATTTTGGCACTGTTCGGTGTGCGACCAGTATTACTGGAGAGGCAGCCACTGGGACGATATAACAGAGAACATAGAAGATATCCTTGATGATCTAGATTCCTATGAGAATAAAGTTTGAAATAGGGAAAACTTTTTATCGAAGGGAGGGGGTAGAATTATTTCAAGATGATAATATGAAAGGGATACGTTCCAAGACTGTAATAGGATACCACCATCTACTGAGTGTTCTGATCCTCATCACGACTTTCATATTGATAATTTCCATGGCCGTACCGTCGGTGACTGTTACGGCCGATGATAACGACGATGAAGCGGAAATTCCGGAATGGTACCAAGGAGATGTTTGGGAATACGAGATGAGGGAAGAGATAATGGAAGATGTAACTTACCTGACTGAAGTGAAGAGAGAAGTGATAGATGAGAGAGGGGAGGTCACGGTCAGAGATAACCAGACGGGAGACAAGCTGTACGAAGCCGATACCTACGTGTTGTCTGAATTACATGGAAGGACCTTAGAAGAAGAAGATGAAGATATCGGTGACGTAGAAGGCGAATTCCATTATACCAAAGAACACCTTTCACCCGTATATACTGAACCCGACCAAGCACCTGCGAGCTTTTATTTCCCTCCCATAGAGGAGATGAATTTTCCCCTATCTATAGGTAAAAATTGGACCGGTGGAGCAGACGAAGATATTTACTTCTTCGAGGTCAGAGATCCTGACAGCGAGGAAGCTCCGGAACCCTCGAGAAAAGTACACGAATATTATGGTGTGGTGGAAGAAAGGGTTACCAAGGAAGTGGACGCAGGTATTTTCGACGCTTTCCTGATAAATCTAACCGTTCTCGGAGAGGACTTGGAAAAAGATGTAGAACCGCTGGAACTAAAGAGATTCGAGATATATTATGCTCCCGAGGTAAAAAATATCATCCATAGGGATATATACGAGACCAGAAGAGTTCCCGACGATTTTGGCATGGGAGACGACGTCGTATGGGAGGAACAAACCGGAACCGAGACTTTGGTGAGATACGAACTCCAGGACGGTCCGGCCCAGACTGATGACAATGATTACACCCCATTCTTAAGAACTGGGACGGTAATTCTAGCCATCATAGGAACGGCTCTGGTGTACCGCTACAAAAAAGACAGTTGAAAACACGATCGGATGTAACGATAATATCGAGAATAAAGGCCGTTCGGAGCTATGAATACAAACTGTTTTATAAAAAATCTAAACTTCCTAAATTATATATATTAGGAGTTGAATTTGTCTTGCGAAGTACAGCAGAGCCGTTTGGCTCTGTTATAAGAAGGAGGAAAAAAATGAATGAAAAAGATAAAAAGAAAAAGATAGTAATGTCTGTCGTAGTGGCGGGACTTTTACTGCTTTCCGTCCTGACAGCGGCTATGGTCGGAGTCTCAGCTGAAGATGTTGAAACTGAGTCGTCGACGATAGACGAGGAGAACAATGAGCAGTTGAATGAATTGATGGAGAAATTAGAAGCGATAAAAGGTGACAGAGATCCGACGAATCCAGTCGATAGACTGGATGTGCTTGACCCTGAACTGACGGAGATTCTAAGCGGTTCTATGGATTCCGAGGAAACTAGAAGTTCTTCTTCAGAAAGCATATTGACCGATCCACATACCATCGATCAGCACAACGTTGAGGAAGTGCATGACATGGGTATCTACGGCGATGGTGTCCAGGTGTCTTTGATGGACACAGGTTTTGATATGGCCCATCCCGATCTGATAGGAACCCATGCGGTATTCGAGTATGATGAAGATACGATGGATGAAGAGATGGAAATTTATGACGGCTACCCGATAGCTTTCGATCCAGTCTCGATGGCGGACTATGCTTACGATGGAGAGATAGGTCAGGATTATCCGGTGTGGGAAGAAGTGGCACCGGGTCTGACTGATAACAGCTGGTACGTAAACACCAGCTATGAGACAGAGACTTACGAGGATGGACAGGGAAATATAGTGGCTGACTTCACCGAAAAAGAAGAAAATGAGACCTACATCATGCCTGACGAAGTTGAAGACGGTGACACGATAAGATTTGGACTACATCCGGATGACAAGTTGGCCACATGGTATGGAGAAAGACCCGCGGTTCTGTTGACTCAAGATGAAGAAGGCGATTGGACAAACGTCTACGTGGACCTATTGAACGATAGGGAATTTGTTGAAGAAACCGGCGCTTGGATAGACGGCGATGATCCGGAATCGGAAGTGATCACTAGAGATCTGAATGAGGATGGTATCGCCGACGTTTCCGGAGGTATGTTATATTTCGTGTCTGACGGTGATATGCCTATTCCTTATTCGCAGCACTTTAGAGAAACGATGAACAAGATAATCAATCTGTACATGGGTTATCCACCCGGTACGATCCAAATGATGTTTGGAGTTGATGCATGGGAAGCCTTTGTCGGCCCAGAATTCCACACCACGCCCGGAGACGGCGACATGATCGCTCTGATGGGCGATTTCAACAGTTTCGGTTCTTATGGTGCCCACGGTACGTGGACAGCTTCTGCGGTTTCAGGACAAGGTGTCACAGGCGTTCCTGAAGAGATGATAATCGAAGAGAACGAGACGTCACCGTTCCCACCGACACCAGGAGGTAGTGGAGGATTACCGAGAGGTCTGTCTCCGAACGCGACCATAATCCCGATGGGAAGATTCTTTGATTATTTACCGGAAGATAATCCGCTCGGTATCGCACAATTGCAAGTACCAGTCACTTATTCGTCTGTATTCTTCACGGCGGACGGCTACACTGGAGACCCAACGATAACGTCTGATTCCGCCGACATAGCGTCGAGCAGTTTTGGAAGGACGATAGACGAGAATCACGGTGGGTTCAACTTCTACGAAAGGATGTTCGATTACGTTGGCACTCAATATACTCAGAATACACTGTTCATAAATTCACAAGGTAACGAAGGCAGCGGATTCGGAACCGTGAGCGCGCCTTCAGGTGCCCAAGGAGTACTTTCCGTAGGTGCTACAGGCAATCAGATGTACAGAGTCGATCCTTGGAACATGTACGACGGCGGTCCGAATCCATGGTATGGAGACGTCACTGGCATGACCAGTACGGGTCCGCATTCAAAAGGTTCACACGGTCCGGACATAATGACCAACGGTCAGTTCGGTTATGGAGCCGACCCTGTAAATCAGCAGTTGGATAAGATCGGAGGATTCCAGGGCAATAATTCTTGGACGCTTTGGTCCGGAACCAGCTTATCCGCTCCGAACGCAGCCGGTATCGCTGCTTTGGTGTTTGAAGCTTATGAGGAAGCCCATGGAGAGGCTCCCGACGCTCAAACGTTGAAGAACATAATCATGCAGGGCGCAAGGGACATCAACAACAGCCCACATCTGCAGGGACCCGGTGACGCGGACGCTTTGGCTTCCGTAGAGATAGCTCAAGGCACAGGTCTATACTCCGAAGACTTCCAATGGAGACCTGGAGAGAACCCTGAGATGGAAGAACACGTGGAACATCACGTTAACATGATGGAAGCCGGTGAAAGTCAAACCGATTCATTGACTTTGGAGAATTGGTATGAAGACGATATTGATTACGATATGAGCGCATTTAAGTCAGAAAAAGTCAATGAAACACAGATAGAACTCAGCAGTGGAACGTTCGGACCACATGGGGATGGAAGAGTTCCGCTTCTCATGATCGATGAGACGGGCGTTTACGAATTGATATACAATGAAACTAATGATAATTGGGATTTGAGTGATGAACCGATAGCCGATCTTGAGGACCCGAACGCTGACCTGTTGAGATTTGGAACGCACACCCCATACGAGAATCAAGGTCCGTATGATTACAGCTTGACTGAATTCTACAACTGGGAAGACGTAAACGAGAACGGATCTTTCGATGGATTTGATGAGAGAAATAGAATCGGTTTAACTACAACTAACATGATGCTTTACCAAACAGAGTTTGGAATGGAAGTCCCTACAAGCGATTACTTCACGATACATGACGCGATGGAGAGAGCTGAAGATGGTATAGTCGTACAGATGAATAACATTTATCCAGAATTCATGTTTGAACCGTTCGACTTCACACTGAACATCGAGCAGTACAACCAGGTCGAATGGGACTGGATAGAGCTAGACGAACCGACAGGTACTATAGGTGAAGGAGAAACACTTGAATACGACATCACGGCAAATGTACCGGATGAAACAATAAAAGGCATCTACGGAGGCAAGCTGATGATAGAAGACGTCACCAACGGAAGAACACATCCTATACCGATCACCATCACAGTCGGCGAACACACCGATCTTTCCGAGCCGATGCACTTCGGTGCGGCGGAAGGCGTAGACGAACATGGAATATACAGGAACGACAGGTTGTTCGGAAGCTGGGAAGGCGGACGAACAGGTGATTGGAGATTCTATACATTCCACTTAACGGAAGATATCACGGATCGAGATGTGATGTTAGACATAGAATTCGACGACGAACTGAGTGACATGTCCGCTTACTTGTTGGGTGGAGCGGAACACGATCTGTTGGAACTGGGAGCGCCTTTCGATGTAGATCCGTTCAGTGTTCCATTTGGCCCTGAATGGGATATGCAGGACAGATACGGCGTCAACACATTAGAGACTCACAATGAAACCGATATCGATCGTGGAGATCACATAGCATTCGGTAGAGAGGAACCACTAGAATCCGGAACTTACATGATAGCTGTACAGAGTCATCAGATATCTGGTCATGAACCGTATCAGGAGTTCCATGGAACTTTGAGAACAACGAACGTTAGGACTCACCGCGATGCGGGAGAAGTCGTAGGACCCAATGCGATACGATTTGAAGGTGAGGTCTTGAGTATACCTGCTGAAGAAGATCACGTGAACGCATCCTTCAGGTACAGGATGATAGGCGAAGATGATTGGAATCAAACCGAACTCGAGACCATAGAAGAACCAGGGGATTACAACATAACTGTAGAAGGTCTAGATCATGGTACCTACGAGTGGAAAGCAGTAACACAATGGAACCCTGAGAACACTGGTTTGATCGGCGAGCCGATAACCTTACAGGACCTAAGCGAGAAGGTCACCACCTATCCGGCCGAAGAAGATGTTGTATATGGTGATTCATTGACCATCTGGGCCGAGATGTCAGAGGACTTCGTCGGTGAATTAGTAGATTGCACCGTGGATCTAGGAGGATGGTTCCACCAGGACGCCGAGATCGATGTTGATTTTGCATCGGTAGACGTCCCGGTAGTACTCAGTGAAGGAGAGCATACCTATGAATTCTATCTGGAGGATGAGTACGGGAATGAACACACAGAGGTGGTCACTTTTGAAGTCGACAACAGCGACCCGATGTTGGAGGTAATTAGTCCGGAAGGCGGCGTCATAGAACTCACATATCATTGGAGAGTAGAGGTAGTAGGAACTACAGAACCAGACATCGCTTACTTGGAATTGGGTGGACAAGATATCACCCACCAAGTCGACCCCGAGACAGGGGAGTTCGATGTTACGTGGTCAGCCACAGATGACGGACTCAATGTATTACCTCTGATTGCTGAAGATGAGTTCGGAAATACGGTTACAAGAAATATCTACGTGCTCTATCTTCCAGAATTCCAAGAGATGAGAGAGGATATAGAAGAAATAGACTCGGAACTAGAGGAACTATCTTTTGAACTCGAAAGCTTAGAGGAACACTTATCGACCCGAATAGACTACATAGAGGAAACCATGGAAGACTTAGAAGAAGACGTTGATGACATCCAGGCTGAGATGAGAGAACTGGATATCGCAGTGAGGATGTTGGAATTCAAGGTCGAGTACATGGAAGACGATATAGATGCCTTAGAGCGAGAGTTGAACGCACTTGAGGGAGAACTTGAAGACATGATAGAGGACCTAGAGGACGAATTCGACGAGGAATTAGACGATCTCAGAGCCGATCTAGAGAGCCAGATAGCCGACTTGGAAGAGACTATAGAGGCCTACGAAGAGATGTTGGACGACATCAACGACAGGATAGATGACGCCGAGACCGAAATCAGCAGTTTGGAGAGAGCCATCGGCCGCGTAGAAGATGATCAGGAAGATCAGGACGACGATATAGCCATGGCCAGGAACCTCGGCATGATCGGCTTGATCTTGGCGATACTCGCACTGGTCATCGCTGCCGTTGCGATGAGCAAAGGCAAGCCGGCGGCTGAAGAGCCCGAAGAGTACGAAGAAGAGGAGATGTTCGAGGAGACAGAGGAACCCGAGGAAGAGGACCTGTTCGAAGAGGAACCTGAAGAGGAAGAGCTCTTTGAAGAGGAATCCGAGGAAGAGGACCTGTTCGAAGAGGAACCTGAAGAGGAAGAGCTCTTTGAAGAGGAATCCGAGGAAGAAGACCTGTTCGAAGAGGAACCTGAAGAACTGTGATCCTATAGACGGGGACAAATTCCAAAAACCCTTTCTTTTTCATTATTTTCTTTTTTTCAACCATCATCTCTCGTCAACAAAATATAAATATCCTACCGCTCTCCTATCTTGAAACGATGTTTAAAGATACGGGTATGAGGCGGTATACGGTCTTTATCATCTTCCTGCTATTGATCTGTACTATCTCACCCTCATTCATCCAAGCGTCAGAAGGTGCGGCCGCAGACTCAGGGTGGCCCATGTACAGGAGAGATCTTTCCAATACTGGAAAAAACGAAGATGCGGAACGAGAGGCTATAGAGGATATAAGCTGGACTTTTGAAACTGAAGACAGCATAGATTCTTCCCCTGCTATAGGCCCTGAAGGTACCGTCTACATCGGCTCTACCGACGGAAACCTTTATGCATTACACCCTGACGGCTCGCTGAGATGGAAGTACGAGGCCTCCTCTACAATATCGTCCGTGCCTGCGATAGCGGAAGACGGAACGGTATATTTCGGCACCTCCGCTGGCAGATTCTATTCTTTGACTTCTGCGGGTGAGGAGAATTGGGTGCTCGACGAGCCGTTCGAGACTGCGATTTTGTCTTCGCCGGTCATCCGTGAGGACGATACGGTTCTGATAGGTTCTACGGATATGGATATGTATTCTATACATCCTGATGGAAGCATACAGTGGAACTATTCTCACGATCAACCTGGAGGGATAATCTCCACTCCTGCTTTGGATAGCGAGGGCAACATCTACTTTGGATTCCACGCTAGGGCGATGGGGATGAATTTCGGAGAATTGGTCTCACTCGATCCAGAGGGTAATAATCGTTGGCACTTCACCATACCTGACTTGGACGGCCAGGTCCTTTCTTCTCCTGCCGTTTCCGAAGAAGGAAATATCTACTTTGGCTCTTATAACAACAAGTTGTATGCTCTCGATGGTGACGGAAACGAATTGTGGAATCACAGTACCGGAGGCAACATCTATTCGTCACCTGCTATAGGTGAAGACGGCACCATATATGTGGGCTCCGCCGACGGTAATCTTTACGCTATAGGGCCAGATGGAACGGAAAGATGGAGTTTTGAGACTGGAGGAGACATCGCTTCTTCACCGGCAGTAGGCCCAAAGGGGATGATATATTTTGGATCTTTTGATAACCACGTCTATTCACTTCATCCCAACGGAACGGAAAGGTGGAGGGTCGAAACGGGAGATAGGGTTTTCTCATCCCCCGCTTTGGGGAACGATGGGTCACTTTACTTTGGATCATACGATCACAATATATATGCTCTGGGCGAGGCACGACCCGACTATAGAGCTCGTAGGATCCATATCCCGTTAATATTTGTGATACTGATATTTTTAGCGGTCTTTTTACCGAAATCGGAGAAAAATTAGTTTTCGAGTAAAAACAAAGGTGTCCAGAAATTTTTAAATTTCTTTAAATTTAAATATACGGAAATAAGTAAATTATAAATACCTTTATTCCTTAGTAAGAGGGTGAGGTAGAATAAAAAATGAAATGGAATAAAATAATACCTCTGCTAATCGTATCGGTCTTAGTGATCGGTGGATTGGCAGTAGTAGGATCAGAGACTACTAAAGCACAGGAAGGTACACCAGTGAGCTCAGTAGAATTGCACGTAGAGCTTGATATGGAAGCGGCTTGCGGCGCAGTCTACGATGGCGACTACGATCTGTTTATGCACTCGATAGATGGCCCGGTTTATATGGGTCTTCGAGAAGAATGGCGTATGGGTCTGGGAACATGGACCGTTCTTGGTTCGTACAATGAATTCATGTTGAACCCAGCCCACGAAGGTCACGGAACACCAGAGATGGAAGACGCGATAGCCCAGGGATGGATAGAAGAACCGGAAGAAGTTCAGTGGCTGGCGAACAATGTTGAAGGCCAGTGGACAGTCAATCCGTTCGCACACAACGATATAAGGTTCGCGCTTCAGTACCTGAACAGGGAAGAGATGATAGAAGATCTTCAGGACGGTTTCGCCGACCCGAGATACGGCTTCATGGCTTCTGGTCTTGAAGTCTGGGATCAGTACTTCGCTGAAGCTATAGAAGAGAATTACGGTTTATCGCCTGAAGGTAATTGGGAACGAGTGAACACTATAATAGAAGACGCGATGGAAGAGATGGAGGATGAAGTCGCATTCGGCGAAGTGAGCGGTTCGATAGACGAGGGCTGGTTCTATAATCCGCCTGACGGTGAAGAACACCAGATAGAGATAAAGATAATAGCTAGGGTCGAAGATTGGAGACTCGAGAAAGGACGACACACGGCTTCAACGCTCCAGGATCTTGGATTCGACGCTTGGGTCGAACCCGTCGATTCTGCGACAGCGATACCCATGGCTTTCTTTGGATCTCCAGAACCGTACGACAATCTAGACTACCACATCTATACCGGCGGCTGGATATCCACGGCAACTGTGTTCTACCAGCATGCGGCATGTGCTCAGATGTACGCACCGTGGTACGGCTTCATGCAGACCTACGGACCTGAAGAGCATTGGCAGTACGACGACGAAGGATACGACCAACTTATAGGTCCATCTGACAGAGTTAGAGACCATTGGGAAGACGATCCTCATGCAGGTAATACCGTCGCTGATCTGGATACGGAGACCATGCAGCTTTTCATGGGCCAGGTCGAGACTGAAGATCAGTATTGGGACATGAAAGTAGATAGCACGCAGATGGGCTTTGAAGAATCCATCAGGATATTCGTGCTGACGGAACAGTCATTCTATCCATACAACCCGGATCAAATGATAAGTTCTGTACCAGAATCAGTCAACGGATACGACACATTCTTCGGTCCGAGGACCATGAGGACGGACGACGGTCATCTGGATGCTGCGATCTTGACCGGCGAGGATAGACCTTTCATGGACAACTGGAATATACACGGTGGTTCCGCCGATGTCTACGGTGAATATCCGAGAAGGATGGCTAGGGAATACGGCAGTTGGAATAATCCTCAAACAGGGATACCGATGGAAGTGAGCGCATACTGGTCTGAAGGTAGAGATACAGACCCCTACGAGAGACACGGAGAGATAGAGACAGACTTTGAGTTTGTTGAAGGCGAATTGGTAGAGAACATCGAGATACCGGAAACCGCTGTAGATTACGTAGCCGGCATCGAAGTGGATGAAGATGAACATGAAGTCGTAAGAGAATGGTTGACACGTGACGAACTGATAGCCGAAGGACTCATAGAGGACGAATTCGCGGCTGTCAAAGCTACAATAGATATACATGAAGAACACGTTTGGCACGATGGAACCGATTTTTCTTTGAAACATGTGATGGCCAATTATGCACGTTCGAGAGAACTAGGTAACCCTGCAGGAGATCCGTACCTGTCATCTCATGAAGCCGCAACTTCGCCTTGGTGGGCAACGATCCACGCGATCGAATGGAACGAAGAGGACGGCACATACACTATGTACGGCGACTATACGTTCCCATTGGATGATCTGATCGGAAGTTATTATGCGACCTTCCCAGAGACTCATCCGTTGACCTACGAAGGATGGGATCACCTGCACGGCGCGACCGAAATCTATGACGCTGCGGGAATAGACGAATCGTACGATTACGAACCCGGAGCGGACAACTGGATACACCAGATATCAGCTGCACAGAACGAAGATCTTGTGACCATAATGGAGACCATAATCGACGAAGGATACTTGCCGCCGTACTTGGACGAGGACAATAACGCACCGATACCGATGACGATGGACGAAGTCGAAACAGAATTGAACAGCTTGATCGACTTCATACAGACTTATGACCACTCGTTTATAGGTACGGGACCGTTCTACATAGAGGAATACACAGCAGACCACCACCTCGTACTGGAGAGATGGGATGACTATGGATTCCCATTCGAAGGTGAAGAGGCTGAAGGCGTAGAATTCGAATACGGCTATTGGGCAGATCAGTTCGACATCCAGGAAGTCAGGCTGGATTCGATCTCAGCACCGACGACAGTCAATCTTGGGGAAGAATTCGATGCTGACGGAACGGGACATTACGCACACTTGTATCCGTTGCCCGACGAAGTGGCTTTGACAGAGGAAAACATGGAAGACTATAGATTCACACTAAGAGAGGACCTCGGTGGAGAGATAATGGTAGAAGTGCCTGCTGACGATATAGAACTAGAACCTCAAGACACGTTCAGCGAGTTCTTCGCATCCATACCTACGGAAGACGTAGAGCGAGGTGGCCATTACTCGTTACAGCTAGAAGCGATGGGAATAGGTGATCCTGTTTACACCACCATAGCTACAACGGTCATCTTGACCGATCCCGATGTTGGCTTGACCGCACTTGATTGGTCGATACCAGAAGAAGTAGATGTTGGTGAAGAAGGCAACATCTGGGCCGAGGTAGAGAACACGGG
>Ga0207421_10002893_pt1 | contig 20905 bp, 22 predicted proteins | sample SodLakKL_010_SED_4_FD_187542 | JGI IMG/M metagenome (GOLD analysis project Ga0207421, IMG submission 187542) | Alkaline sediment microbial communities from Lake Tanatar, Kulunda Steppe, Russia - 8KL_010_SED (SPAdes) (version 2) | ecosystem: Environmental > Aquatic > Non-marine Saline and...
CTTTTCTATAATGCTCACTCTATCTGCCTCATTGATCACCAGGTACCAAATATTCTGGCCGGACCGGTAAGAAAGCTGGCCGCTTCCGCTGAAAACAACAGTATCAATTTCGGCCGGATTGACCCGCAGGCCGAACAAACTCAGCCCCAGCAGCTGGGGCAGGCTTAAATCGCTCTCCGTGTTATTGCTTAAAGCCTGGTACAGGACCGGAATACGGGGGATGTTGGCCGGCTGCTTAAACTGCTCAAAAAGGGCAATCATAATATTCTGCTGCCTTTCGGTGCGGCCCCTTTCACCACCCTGGAACCCGGCTCTGTTGCGCACATAGTCCATGAATTGACTGCCGTCGAGTCTCTGGTAGCCCTCTTCAACCAGCAGGCGGCCCTGGCCAAATTCATCACGCACTTCACCCTCGACCTCGTAATAAACACCGCCGATAGTGTCGATAATTGATTCTGCGCCCTTGATATCGACCACTACATGGCCGTGCAGGGGCACGCCGCCCAGGAAGTCGACTACTGTCTTAAGGGTGGTATCGATGCCGCTCCGGTAACGGTTTTCTCCTTCACCGGCCCGGTAATGGCCGTACATGAAAGAATGGTTAATTTTATCATAGGTGTCGGTGCCATGGATTTTGACATAGCTGTCGCGGGGAATGCTGACCAGGGACAGGTCACCGGAACGGAAATTGAAAGCAGCGATCAAAATTGTATCGGGACGATAAATGTTTTGCTCCTTGTCGGGGGAAACCGCGCCGTCAAAACCGAGCAGGGCAATATTAACGGTTTCACCACGGAACAATCCCATACCCGCTTCCCCATCGGTCGCAACGGCAGGCGAGGCAAAAAGCAGGTCCGGGAAAAAAGAAATAATAGCCCCTGCGGCCATTAAAAGAATCAACACCACCAGCGTTAATTTAAAAAATGAAAACTTTTTCTTTTTAAATTTTCTTCTGCCCATTAGCTATACCGCCTTTTGTATTGATGTTTGTATAATGTTGATAAACCGAACAGGGTTCAAACTGGCTTACTGCCCCTAAAACAGGCTGATGCTGTCGAGGGGAAAGAAGCGCAGGATCACCCGGCCCTGGATATTGCTGATCGGGACCGGCCCGATCTGCCTGCTGTCGCTGCTCCGGTTCCGGTTATCGCCCATTATATATATATGACCATCCGGAACCTTAACTGGTTCAAATGCTGAAGTCATTTCTCCGGCGGTATAATCCTCTTCCAGTTCCGTGCCATTACGGTAAACACTGCCGTCCATGTATTCCAGCTTGTCGCCCGGCAGGCCAATCACCCGTTTAATCCAGAGATGCTCATTGTACTGACCGGTAACCACGGAAACAATCGGGTTATCTTCAATGCGGTCCAAAAAAGTCCGCTCCCTGTCCACCCTGCTGTCGACAATCAGGATGTCGCCGTGATCAGGTTCTCCGTTGAAAATATAGGGGGTTAAAAAAACGAGAACCCGGTTCCCCTGCCGGTCGAAAGTCGGCTCCATGGAAAGATCATTAATGTTGTAGGTCTGAACAAGCAGGGTGCTGATCAGCAGGGTGACCACTATAATCAGGAGGGCCTGCTTGATCCAGTATACAGCCATGCTGGTAAACCCGGCGGCTTTTTGCTCTTCAACCATATGCATATTGCCCTTTCTTTGATCTCTAAGTAATCCTTGTTGTTTGGCATCTTTATTGCCACACCGATTATAGCATTGCCAGCAGAATAATGTCAGGGGCAAAAACATAACCAAACCTTCATTAACCGTCAGTATCTGAGCGGAGAATTCCCCCAACCCCTAAATCTTCTTTTTCCTTTTCGGTGATAATAATCCTTACTGCTTCTTTCTTGCAATTAAGAGTTTTGACCATCGCTTCAGTTACCTCTTTGACCATTGATCTTTTTTGTTCAATTGTCCTTCCTTTGATCATATCTACCCGAACTATTGGCATTTTAAATCCTCCTTTTTTTACTTGCCCTGTCAAGGTTGCAGCAATCTTGATACACTCATGATTCGACCAGCTTGTTGTTGATCGCATATATAGCCAGCTGGGTCCGGTCGCTCAAATCAAGTTTCTCCAGCAGGTGGGTCACGTGGGTTTTAACTGTTCTTTCGCTGATAAATAACGCTTCAGCGATTTTTTTGTTTCCAAACCCCTTGGCAATCAAGCGCAGCACTTCCATTTCCCGGGGGCTGATCTTCAGCCGACCTTCCTGCTCTCCTCGATCGCTCTGAACCTGCTGCATCATCTTCGATGCCGCCATGGGATGAAGGGTCGGTTTTCCTGATGCGGCCCCGCGGATGGCACCGGCCAGGTCCGAGGCGGAAACATCTTTAAGCAGGTATGACAGCGCCCCTGCTTTCACTGCCGGCAGGACCAGGTCATCTTCAGCCTTGCTGGTCAGAACGACAACCTTCGAATCGGGGCTGGCTTTGAGGCAAAGCCTGGTCCCTTCCACCCCGTCGACACCGGGCATGATCAGGTCCATCAGGATTACATCCGGTTTCATTTTTCCAGCAAGGGCGGCCGCTTCTCTGCCGTCTGCTGCTTCCCCAACCACTTCAATATCGTCTTCCACCTCGAGGTAGTATTTCAGACCTTCCCGGACCATACCATGGTCGTCTACCAGCATTACCCTGATCATCTTTTGCCTCCTCCTTCATTATCAGGCAATATAACCGTTAACCTGGTCCCTTCTCCAGGCGCACTGGTTATTGTCGTATTAGCGCCAATAACTTTCGCTCTTTCCCGGATCCCGGAAAGCCCAACGGCTGTAGGCCTAACCCTATTTCCAGGATCAAAGCCGGTCCCGTTGTCAGCAATCTCCAGCACAATCTCCTTTCCTTCCCCGGTAAGGCGGGCCTCGATTTTATCCGCTGAAGCATGCTTGCTTATATTATTAAGGGCTTCCTGGGCAATACGGAAAAGGCTTTCCGCAACCGGTCCGGTAAGCCGGATTTCATGATCAATTTTCGCTGTCACCTGCCAACCTTCGCGTTCCGCTGTATTCTTGACATACTCATCCAGAGCCGCGCCCAAACCCTCATTCTCCAGGGTAACCGGCCGGATCTGGAGGATCAGTGCGCGGGTCTGGCTGTGAGCCTGCCGGGCCAGTTCTTCAAGTTTCTCCATTTCAGAAGCCAGTTTTTTAGCCCCGGCATCTCCTTCTTTCTCCAGGCGATTTTTCAGGGCTGCGGTACGCATGGCCAGCACAAATAACTGCTGGTTAACCGTATCATGGAGATCACGAGCCAGGCGCATCCTTTCCTCCAAAACCGCACCCCGGCCCGCTTCCTCTCCCAGGCGCCTGTTCTGTTCGGCTAAATCCTGCAATGAAGCAACCGCGCTTTCCAGCTGATCGGCCATGTGATTGAGCTGCTCCTCCAGCCAGCCCACTTCATCTCCCGGGCCGGGTTCAACCCTGGCCCGGTAATCACCACGGGCTATTCTGCCGGCCATCCGACCCGCTTCCCATAATCTCAGTTTGGCTGCCCGGTTAATCAGTAATCCGGCTATCGCCCCGCCCAGGCCCACCAGGAAACCGGCCAGGGTCCCAAGGGTCATAGCAGCATACAAATCCAGGTCGAAATATTTACCGCCTTCGTAAACGACCAGGGCCGCCAGGGCGCTGCCTGTGCCGGTTACTATGAAAATAAAGGCCTGCCGCCATCGCAGGCCTAATGTGCGTTCTCGTTTCAACTCGATACCCCCGGTACAGCCGGCATGTAAAGAACTTTCATATCCCCGATTCCCATTCTTGCTTCGATCTGAATGGTCGAGTCGGTATCACTGACATTAATATTTCTTTTTAAAGAAAGGCCGCCAATTCCCGATTTTTGCTCGCCAAATACATCCAGCTCACCCAGACCCACCGAAGCATCTATTTCAACATTAACCCTGTCAGGGATCCTGATCGTAACATCGCCCACTCCCGCCTTGAGGTAAACCCGGTGCGTCCCGGGCTTAATCTCAGCAGTGGTAAAATCGAGGACCACATCGCCGATACCATGAAAAAACTCCAGATCCTGATCCAGAGTCCAGGGAGCCCGGCCGTGGTATAGATCACCGATATGACGTACCTGGGAATAGCCGCCCCCGACAGCTTCATCATGGTCGCCCCGTAAAAAGAGCTTCCTGAAAAAAAGGTTCCGATCCCCGAACAAGATGGAAAGCCCGATAGCCACCAGGATCAGAGGCCAGCCAAAACGGGCAATATCGCTGCCGCTTATTTCAGTTACTCCGGCATTGAAAAGTATGCCAAAAAGGCCGATCCCCCCTACCCATAATCCCAGCCCGAGGGTGATCCAGGAAATCAGGCCAAAGCTGATACTCTCTGTCAAGATGACAACACCAAGCAATAGCAATACCGTCGGCCAGAAAGCAAGCCCGAGATCATAAACTCCCAGGACCTGCAGCAAGACCAGAACTCCGAGAACAAGAAAGATTACACCCCATAACTGCTTTTTCATAACAAACAACCCCTTTGCCTTCTAAATTACGGCCCTGCTCCAGTTCCCCGGCCGCTGAGTATAAGATACCTGGAACCACATTTAAAACAAAGGTCCGGCAGAACGATATTTATATCGTACCAAAGTATGATTTTTATAAGGATTATATCACAAGAATATTTTTGTAACATTGAGATATTCCAGGCCTGAATTATTCCGCACCCCCCGGGTATTGAGGTCATGATTTAGAGGACAACTTGTGGTAAAATCTAAGGTGTGTTTTGCTGATATTTTCTACGAGGTGAATAAACAACCATGCATAAAATATTTTACCCGGACTCGATCGTTATTATCGGCCTTTCTTCAAAATCGAGCAATATTCCCAGGTTGACCCTGGAAAACCTGCTGCGCTGGGGCTACCGGGGCAGAATCTTCGGGGTTAACGAAAGAAGCGAAGACGTCCATGTGGACGGGATCAGGATGTATAAAAAAATCGAGGACCTGCCAGAAGTTCCGGATATGGCCTACTGCATGACCCCGGCCAAGCTTATCCCGGATATGATGAAACGCTGCGGCGAGTTCGGGATCAAAAGGATGGCCATCCCTTCGGGCGGTTTTTCCGAATACAGTGAAGAGGGAAGGGCCCTGTCAGGGCAGCTGATGGAGCTGGCCCGCAAATACGAGATCCGCTTTGTCGGCCCCAACAGCGTTACAGTAGCCAATACCGACAACGGGCTCTGCCTACCCTTCGTAGCCCTGCACAAAGCGCCCAAGGGCAACATGTCAATCATATCGCAAAGCGGCGGGGTAGCTCTGACCATGCTAAACTACCTTCAGGATGAAAAGATCGGCCTGGCCAAATTTGCCAGTATCGGGAACAAGCTCGACCTGGACGAGGTCGATTTCCTGAAATACTACGGACAGGATCCGCAAACCGAAATTATCTGTGTTTACCTGGAAAGTTTGAACCGGGGCCGGGAATTTATCGAGGCAGCAGACAAAATCAACAAACCGGTCATCGTTTACAAGGCCAGCACCACCGAGACGGGAAACAAGGCGGCCATGACCCATACTGCCGCGGTTAGCAGCGATGAGAGCGTTATTAATTCGGCCTTTGAAGAAGCCGGGGTGATCCGCGTCAAAAATTTCCTCGACTTTTTAGAAGTAATCAAGGCTTTCCAGCTGCCGCCGATGAAAGGGCCTCGGATCATGGTTATGAGCCCGGCCGGAGGGTTTTCAGTTATGGGAGCGGACCTGTGCGAAAAAGAAGGCTTCGAATTCGCCGATATGGGCAAAGAGTTTTACGACAGCCTGCAGCAGTTCAGCAATGCCGGGGTCATTAATTTTTCCAATCCCCTCGACATGGGCGATATATACGATCCTCAGCTCACTGCTCATGTAATTTACTCGGTTATGCATTCCAGCCGGGTTGACGGCGCTATGTATATCAGCCAGCGCCCGCAGATGCCCTCAGGCGACAATATCTTTCAGAGGATGTTTTTATCCGACCTTTCCAAGGAAACCTGGGGTTCAATCCTGTCCTCGGGTAAGCCCCTGGGAGTATGCCTTTTTGGCCCCACCAGGATCATCCAGCAGAGCAAACGCTCCGTGGAATTTCCTATCTTCAACAGCCCGGAAGAAATGGTCAAGGCCATGGCAATACAAATGAAATACCATCGCCGCAAAGATTCCGGTCAAAAACTGGGCCGACACACCGTGCCGGCAGGTATTGACCGCAAGTCCGCTGAACAATGGCTGGAGAATAAAAACGGCGATTACGGTGAAGAAGCCCTGGAACTGCTGGGTGCTTACGGTTTGGAAACTGCGCCCTCGGCCACAGCGCGCAACCGTGAGGAAGCGGCGGCAAATGCGGCTGCACTGGGCTTTCCGGTGGTCATGAAAGTAGTGTCCCCAGATGCCCTTCACAAATCTGATGCTGGAGGGGTACTGCTGGGTCTGAAAAATCCGGAGCAGGCAGCAATAGGCTTCGACACCATCCGCCAGAATCTTTTCTCTTACAAACAAAACGCCCGCTTTGAAGGGGTGAGGATCCAAAAAATGGCCGGAGAAGGCTACGACATGTTTGTCGGAGGCAGGCAGGACCCTTCTTTCGGGCCGGTTGTATTTTTCGGTATGGGCGGTATTTATGTCGAAGCATTTCACGATGTAGCCAATGTGATCTGCCCTGCCGGAACTGATAGCGTGGAAACCAGGCTGAAGGAACTGAACGCCGCCAGGATCCTTGAAGGCATGCGAGGAAAAACACCGGGTGATCTAGAAGCTTTTATCGACCTGGTGGTCCGCACCTCCCACCTGCTGGCCGATTATCCCGGCATCGAAGAGCTCGATATTAACCCGATCCGGGTTTTCCCCGCGGGGGAAGGCGCTGCAGCGCTCGATGCCAGGATAAGGATTTCCGCCCGGAGGGCGGAAAAAACCGCCTCCGGCCGGATCTAAAAGCAATTAATTTGCAGTTTCATTAACTGCCGGACATACTTACACTTACTGCCGCTTATTCCTGATAATGCCCGAACAGGGTATTATTTCAACACCCTTATTCTCAATATCGTCGAGGAGCAGGTTCATGCCGACTGAGTCACTGGAAATATGACCGGCTATGACTACATTTATGTGGTGTTTTTCCGCCTGTTTGCGGTTTTTTTCGCTGATGTGCATACCCACTACAGTCCCTACACCGGCCTGGGAAAGCCGGGCATAAGCTTTATCGGAGCCTCCGGTGCCGCCGGTCATATCGACCAGGACTTTGCCGGCCCGGCGCTCCTTGCCGCCAATAAAAATATTGGGGCCGGCCCCATGTTTGGCCGCCTCGGCATACTCGGGTATCTCTTTTAAGAGATCAAGAATATCCCCCAGGGTTCGTGGTTCCTCGCGATCAAACATTTCTTGCAAAAAAGCTGTTACCTGGTTGTCGGCCACCGTATGGGCGCTCATCATGGCAATATCCAGGATTTTTGCCGCGTCAATGGCCCGGTTATGGTTGATTGGCATCAGGCCGCGTTTGACCTCGCTGATTCGGGAAGACATAATTCCTTCAGCCACATTGATCGGAACCCCGTAACGGGCTAAAATATCTTCCTGCATATGCATGACATCGTGCAACCGGGAAAGGGCCTTGCCTTCCGGGTGGTGGGTCATGATCAAATCAACAGGACGATTTTTTTCAGCCAGTCGATCCGCCAGCAGGACTTCTCCAACTTCAATATCGACCCCGACCATCATTCTCTTTACTTCAGCGCCCGGGTCACCGCAGAGGATCCGGGTATCACTGTAGGGGTTGGTAAGCTTCTCCCGGTCATATTCTTCTTTTTCCTTTTCTTTCATCTCTTCAAAGTTCTTCTGTTCCCTGGCCAGTAACTCTTCCACCCCATCGCGTTTGCGGGGGTCTTTTTCAATGCCTTTTTCCACTACATAGTCGTATATTTCTTTGATTTTCAAGTTGGCGAACGCTCCTTTGTATTGTTTATTTTAGTCCTATCGCCATAAATCTACTTAATCCAGGCGAATCGATCAACAGCAATATCCCGTTTAAGATTTCCCGGTGCCGTTTTCGGCCAACCTGCGGATTTCTTCCAGCAGGCGATCAACTTCTTCTTCGGTATTGTAAGGGCAAAGTCCTGCCCTGACCAGCCCGCCATATGGTTCAAGTCCCAATATTTCTACCAGGCGAATGGCGTAAAAATGCCCATCCCAAACAAAAATTCCTTTCTGACCCAGTTCTGCAGCCACCCTTTGCGCATTAAGGCCTTCGATGGTAAAAGAAATGGTCGAAGTGCGCGGGTAATCTCGCGGCGGCCCATAAACCCGGACCCGTTCTATTGATGACAGCTCCTCAAGCATTTTATCGGCCAGGGGCCGTTCATATCGCTCCATTACCTCCATCCCGGCCAGGACATGCCGCCGCCGTTCAGAAAGCTGCTCACCGCCCGCTGCGGATGGGCCTTCCCAATGACTGCCAAACCGCCTGCCCAAATCGGCAATGAATTCTACCGCCTCAGAAGCCCCGGCAATGCCTTCATGGTTGAGTGTCCCGGTTTCGATCAGGTGAGGAATCGAACCGGACTGGGTCCTGAGCCGGTAAGAGGCAAGCTCAGAAAACAGTTCCCTTTTACCGTAAAGGACGCCGATATGGGGACCGAAAAACTTGTAGGCCGAACACAGGAGATAATCCGCATCAATTTTTTTGACATCTATGGGACCGTGCAGGGCGTAATGCACCGCATCGACGACCGTGATGGCCCCGACCTCATGGGCCAGTCGGATCATTTCTTCCACATCATTAATGGTGCCAACCCCGTTAGAAGCATAGTTCAGAGCGGCCAGAAAGGTATTTTCCGAAAGTTTATTACGGTAATCCTCCATATCGATGGTGCATGTTTCCGGGTCCATCTTCACCTCACGGATAGTATAACCTCTTTCTTCCAGGGCCAACCAGGGCCCCCGATTGGCCTCATGGTCAATCTCGGTAATAATTATTTCCCGCCTCCGCCCCGGGCTGCGAGTAAGGGCCAGGGCCAGCTGGTAATTCATGGTGGTCATATTCTGGCCAAAGGCAATTTCGTCGGAATCCGATCCTAAAAAATCGGCCAGCGCTGACCGGGCCTCCTTGATTACAAGGTCCGAATTGTTGCTGGTCAAAAACTTGCCGCCGGCATTGGCATTGCAGTAAATTAGGTAATCGGCTACGGCATCTAAAACGCGCTGGGGCACCTGCGTCCCTCCGGGTCCGTCAAAAAAAGCCGCGGGATAACCGTTCGCTTTTAGCGAAAGGGCCGGGAACTGGTTCCTGATATATTCAAGATCGTAACGGGGGGTTGAACTGGAAGTCATGTTTTACACCTCTTTTTGTGTAGGAATATCTATAACCATTCCGGTGCGAAGCTTCCGGAAGCGGTCCTTTAGCCTCTCCAGCAGGCGGGCTTCGGCTTTCAAGCCGGTGCAATGTCCGGTGTAAACCAGGCCCACACCAAGCTCGGCCAGACTTTCAACGGTTTTATCTATCCTGTCGTCCGAGGCATCGATCAGGTGGAAGCCCCCGATAACAGCCACAATATTTTTTACACCGGTCAGTCGAACAGCAGCTTCAATAATGCTAATAATCCCGGCGTGCGAACAGCCGGTCACGATTGTAAGCCCTTCCTGCATAATGAAGACCAGTGAGGTATCGTCTGTCATCAGGTCGGGTACTTGTTTCCCATCCTGCAGGGTCTGCAAAGACAGGGTTGGGGAAGATTCAAAATCGACCCGATCCTTAATTTCCCCGGTGGTGACAGCCCCCGGCATCAGGGACAAGGGCTCGGAGGTGAGGATCGTTTCCCCGCCCGCTTTCCTGATCGCTTCAAGTGTGCTTCCCGGACCCATACCCACGGAACGCAGGCCTGATTTAACCGAGTAATTGGGTCTGAATATAGCGGGATGAGCTATAACCGGAAGCCGGCAGCGGTTGCCGGCCTGGAGAATATCCACCAAACCACCGGTATGGTCGTAATGGCAGTGGGAAAGTAAAACCATATCTATATCCTGCGGGTCTTTCTTTAGAGTTTCCATATTGCCCAGCAGCGGTCCGGCAGACTGGCCGGTATCAAAAAGAATGGTCCGTCCCCCCTCGCTACCGCGGCCATAACCGGCCTCGATCAGGTAAGAAGCGCCGTGCTGGGACAGCAAACCGGAATCATACCCGGCATAGTCATCCATGAGCACCGTAACCTTCAATGTCTTAAGCAACCCGTACTCAGACTTCACTGCATCATCTCCTTATTATCTTTACCGATCATTTCCATAAATTATAACATATTCAATGCTCCTGTAAGCCTTAAATCAACAATGCCAGCGTAATACCTCCAGACAAAGAAGGAATCTTTACTTTATGCAGCGAAAGCTTTCAAAGTAACGAAAGGAGGTAATCAATGATGGGTTTCGGCGATGAATTTCAACGCCTGAGCAAATATTTCCGGGAATCAATGAAGGGCAGGGGCCTGGACTGGGATCGCAAACCACCCCTTTATAAGAAGTATCCGCCTGAAAATGAAACAATCGAGCTTCCCCGTCCCAACCATGAAGGGGGACAACCACTCTACGAGGCTGTACAGCAACGGCGATCGATCCGTAATTATAAAAATAGCCCTGTGGACAGCAAAACTCTGTCCCAGGTGCTTTGGGCGGCCCAGGGAATCACCCTGGCCACCGAATACCACCAGTTCAGGGCCTCTCCTTCGGCAGGAGCGCTGTACCCGGTTGAAACCTACTGCCAGATCAATAACGTGGAGGGATTAAAACCCGGTGTTTATCATTACCAGGTGCCCTACCATGCCTTAACCCTTCTGCGAGAAGGCAGTTTTGGCCTGGATCTGGCCCGGGCGGCACTCGGCCAAAAAATGCTGCGTGATTCAGCCTTCAACCTGGTCTGGACGGCTGTAATCGAACGATCAAAATGGAAATATGAACAGCGCGCTTACCGCTATATTTACCTGGACGCCGGCCATATCGCCCAGAACGCCGCCCTGGCCGCTGTATCCTGCGGCCTTGGATCCTGCCAGGTAGGGGCCTTTTTTGACGAAGAAGTAAACCGGGTCATCGAAATAGACGGGGAAGCCGAATTTGCCGTATACATGTCTTCATTCGGCATCCCCAACCAATAAAATATCGGGGACGGTTCTAATTATTCCAGACCTAAAATATTGAAAATATTGGGGACGGTTCTAATTATTTTAGGCTGAAGTTAAAGAGGGCTATAAATATAAGAAACACCCTCACAATGAAATAGATAAAAACTGGCAGAAATGACCGGGAGTTCTGGAATATTTAGAACCGTCCCCATTATTCTGGTCTATGGGAGGGGCGAGATGGACTGTAAACGGGTAGAAATAACTTTTAGCACAGCCAACCGGGAAATGCTGTTAGATATAACCGACCGGGTTGAGCTGGCAGCACGGGAAAGCGGTTTGCAAAACGGGCTGATAAATGTTTATGCCCAGGGGGCGACAGCGGCAGTAATGATCCAGGAGGGTTGGGACGACAGTGTCCAGAACGATGTAATTAAGCTGCTGTCCGGGGTAATTCCTCGCGGAGTCTGGGAACATGATCGCCAGGATGGTAACGCCGATGCCCATCTGAAAGCAGGCCTGGTTGGGCCTAATGAAACAATTCCCCTCCTGGACGGGAAGATGGGTCTTTCCACCTGGCAAAACATCTTTTTTTGCGAATTTGACGGGCCGCGCCGGAAAAGGACTGTTATTGTCACCGTCATCGGCGCCTAGTAACAACTTCCGGTAAATCCAAACTACTGAAAACAATGAAGCCGCTGGTTGACTTTCCCAGCGACTTCATGAACTAATTGCCACCAAATATTTCAAAAACTCGGCTTGATCGAGATCATCAACTGTTAAAGCAGGCTAGTAATAGACGCTGCCGTCGATCTTAAAGACAATATCACCAGGCTGCGGTTTAACTTCCTTTTTAAATAAAGCCCGCCAACGATTACTATCATCTGATTTAGCCTTTTCACCCAAAATCCGCACTTCTTCTATATCATTTAACTGATAGCCTATATCATTTAACTCACTTTCATCAACTATTACGTCCACAATTGTAAATCCCCACGGTTTATGCCAGCTATCCTGAACCGTATACCAGTCTGCAAACGCTGTGGGTCTTGGAGTCCGGAATTTTACAGTGGCTACCCCTTCGAGATACATCTCCAGATCCGGTTTGGGTGCAGTAGTTACGTATTTCTCACCTTGCTGACCAGGATCTGCTATTAAAGCATCGTAGCTTAAACCGTCCTTGACCGCTTCACTATAGTCAAGAACATATGTATCCCCGTTAATCTCCACTTCAATCCAGACATCTAGATAATTCTTTAATGCTTCTGTGACACCGGTGACCACAGCATTGTAAAGCGCTTTTTTGTCCTGCCAAAAATATTCGATAGCATCTTCATAATCAACAACTATAGTCTTTCCATCCGCCCGCTCAAAATAAACCTTATCAGGCACAGCAACTTCATTGGCAAAAACAACAGCTGAGAACGCAACAAGTAAAACCATGATTACCGCCAGGCTAATTGCACTCTTTTTTAATAAACTCATTTTACTTTTTCTCCCTTCTTTTGTTTTTGTCATTCTTCTTAGCAAACCTGGCCGTTAAATATTTTTTCAATTCACCCCCTAAGCGAGAAGCGTCTTCTCTGGATCACTTGAAGCATAATATAATTATCCCAGCCTCAATTCTTCCCCACCTTCAAATCAATCCTTAACAATGATCGTTGCTTCCTGGACCCGCCTCTCATCACCGGCAATTATTTCCACGACCAGATTATCTCCAGGCCCATATCCGCCCAGAGAAGTTTCCCACCTGTTTACTTCATGATTATACTCCATAGCCCTTCCGTCAATATGGGCCTTAAACTCCCGGCCTGCGTTATCATCAAGTAAATAAACCCGAACATGTGTAACGCCAAATACATCAGCAAAAGCAGCGCTCTTTTCTAAATCGATCAAATCTGCTCTTTCTTCGAAAAAACCTCCTGTATTTCCAAACAGCAGGTAACTCAATCCCAGCGCTAAGGCTAAAGCTATTATGACAATATAAAGCCTGGCACGTTTCTTTTTTTCCTGTTTCTTGCCCCGGGCTTTTTCCAACCTGCTCACGAAATCCCTCCTTCTAATTCGTTTATTTTTCTAGATGCAAGAGGGAATGTCATTATATCAATATTCTGTTAATCCTGTCAACTTGATCTTGTAAATATTATCGGTTTTTTCAAATTAATGGCAGGTAATAAGATTTCACTCAACCGTCTGGATTCCTGTATCCATTCCGTATGAGTTAGCAGTTGTTAAGTAAATACAGTTTAGATTGGACTGAGGAAAGAAAAGTAGGTCAGGTTCCTGACAATCCAAAAGATGATTATCAGAACCGGAAGGCTCCATAACCAGTAAGGAGATATCCTGATATCTGAAGGTCCATAGCTGGGATCAAAAACCAGCCGGAAAGCAGCCAGGACACCGCAGGCTATAGCAGGCAATGAAAAAACAGCCAGGGCGTTGCTTTTCAAGGCTAACGGCAAGTTGCCGTCAAACAGGTGCCCGATAGCCCTGGTACCGCCGCAGGCCGGACACAGCAAACCTGTAGCCTGGTAAAACAGACAGTGGTGGGGGCGGATCACTTCACGCAAAGCCGGAGTGGTTACATAAAAATATACCAGCACGATCATAACCAGGACAAATATTAACAGGACCCTTTCCGCCCATATTTTTGCATGTAAGTTCAAGGCAGCTCCATCCTTTACGGGAAAACCCTCTGCCGGGCACAATTTTGGTTAATAAATAAAACTAGAACCGCATCATCCTCATTTCGCGTTGAATTATGGGCATAATTTCACGCAGAAAAACCTGGCCCACAATAATGAAAATGATGCCCAGCACAATAGAGATAGCGCCCAAAATGATACCGGCCATGGCATATTGCTGTTTTTGCTGGTAACCCAGAATCCCGCAGATCAAAGCCACTACACCCAGCACAACCGATATGTAAGAACAGCAAAAAAACAGGATAACACCAATAATACCGGCCACCAAAGATATTATACCCAGGGTGTTATTTGAAGCTTCAACGGCTACCGGCTTTGTATCACTCATACCTTGCACCTCCACTGGTTAATCATTTAGATATAATATATAATTCTCCCTGAGTGTAACTTTTCCTTCAATCATCCTTCAAGCATATTTTATTTACCAGCAGGCACGGTTTATTTTCTTCCCGGCCTGGTATATAATCTTTAGTGAACTTATTGACCCCGGAAAAAAATCTAAGAAGAACAGGTCTGGTGATAATATGTTTCATGGTATTTATGCTCCTATTCCCACTCCTTTCGACGGCAGCGGTGAGATAGCCTGGCAAAAACTGCGTGATAACCTGGACTGGTGGGGTAAAACTTCCCTCCACGGGATAGTGCCGGCCGGAACCAACGGCGAAGCGGTCCTGCTTGATGGGGTAGAAAAAGCGCGATTATTTGCTTTCGTCCGCGAAAACTTGCCCGCTGAAAAAAAAGTGATTGCCGGAACCGGAACCGAATCGGCACGGGAAACAATCCGGCTAAACCGGGAGGCTGCCGAAAACGGCGCCGATGCAGCCTTGGTTATAACCCCGCATTATTTTACAGGCTGCATGAGCGATGAAGCCCTGGAAAATTATTATCTCCACGTTGCTGAAAGTTCTCCCCTCCCAGTTTTTCTTTATAATATGCCCCGCAACACCAATCTAAACATGAGCGCCGGACTGGTAGCCCGATTATCAACCCATCCAAATATTATTGGGATCAAAGACAGTGGGGGCAATATTGTCCAAATCGGTAAAATCATAGAAAAAGCAGACTCTGATTTTGTAGTTTTCGCCGGCTCGGCCGGATTTCTTTTATCTTCCCTACTTCTCGGCGCCGCAGGAGGGACCCTGGCCCTGGCCAATGTTATGCCTGAAGATTGCGTAGAAATATACAGCCTTTACCACGATGGAAAAATGGAGCAGGCCCGTAATTTGCAGTTAAACTTGCTGGAAATCAACGATGCGGTAACTGCCCGCTACGGGGTTGCCGGCTTGAAAGCGGCAATGGACTTGATCGGTCATTACGGCGGTCCGCCGCGGCTGCCCCTTTTGCCGGCTTCAGAACAAGAAAAGCGGCAGCTGCAGGAAATCATGCAGCAGTGCCGCCTTCTGTAATAGCAAGTTAGGGTTAAACGAAGCAGCCCCTGGTTGGAGGTTTTGTTTATGGCCTCCACCAGTGGCCTTCATCATTACCGTCGCCGGTTCCTCCGTCGCCCTGGTCACCCTGGCCACCGGAATTACCGCCGGAATCATCCTCCGGTGGGTCACCGTTTTGATCGTTTTCGTCATCGACGGGCTCGTCCGGTTCATCACCGTCGTCCGGCGGTTCGCCGTTGGGGTCATCATCTGGTGGTTCGTCCGGATCGGGCTCATCTACAGGCTCTTCAGTTTCATCTACATCTTCTTCATCCTCATCTGGTTCTTCCGGCTCAGGCGCCTGGTGCCTGTTGCAGGGGGTCCTTGGCGCATGCTGCTCCATAAAATAATCATAAGCCGTTGCACCGACAGAACGACAGGCTTCGGTCGGCCTCAAACCTGAAGTAGAACATACTTCCATCCTCACAATACCGTCGGGCCGCTGGAAATCCCTGATTTCCAGGTCCTGGAATGCTTCCAGGAATACCTCCCGCAGGAACACAGTAGAGTAACGCCAGCCTTGCTGAATACCACCCATTTTCGGTTCATCATAGCCCATCCAGAAGGTAGCTACGATGTTTGGGGTGTAAGCGGCCAGGTAGACATCTTTCCAGTGTTCCGTCGTGCCTGTTTTGGCCGCTACCGGCCGGTCAATCTGCAGGGCCCGGCCCAGGTATTTTTGGACAAAATCCTGCAGGATGTCGTTAACCAGGAAGGTGCTCTGGGGGCTCAAAACCTGGGTGGGATTGATTTCCCGCTCATAGATGATGCCGCCGTGACGATCCTCGATCCTTTCCACGGTGTGCATATCGACCTTGACCCCGGCGTTGGCCAGCACCCCGTAAGCCTGGGCCATTTCAATGGCTGTGACTCCCCTGGTAAAACCACCCAGGCTCAAGCTGAGATTGTTCACTTCTTCGGGGACAAAAGAATTAATCCCCATTTTTTGGGCATAGTCAACTCCAATCCTGGGTCCTAAATCCTCAAAAGCCCGTACCGCTGGAACATTATATGAATAATAAAGGGCTTCACGGGCCGAAATCCAACCCCGGAAACGATTGTCAAAGTTTTTCGGCTGCCACCCACCGGGACCGGTATAGGGGGCATCATTTAGAGTCGAACCGGCGCCGGCCAGGACCCCTTCTTCAAAAGCCGGGGCATAGGTAATGACCGGCTTTATTGCCGAACCCGGCTGGCGGTGGGAGCTAAAGCGCAGGATCTCGTCAACATTCTTTTTATAATCCCGACCACCACCCAGGGCCTTAATCCTGCCTGTAGTCGGGTCGGCCAGAACAATTGCCGCCTGGGGCTGGGGGACGCCATTTTCTTCATCGACAAATTCCTGCAGTTGACTCCAGGTCAGATCCCGGCCGGGAGGTAACTGGGCGATAGCTTCTTTAACTTTCGGCATATCGACATAAATTGTAGTCGGGTACAGATCATTTCGCCCCAACACTTCTTCCACGTGGCTCTGCATTTTGGGTTCCAGGGTCGTATAAACCCGCAGGCCGCCGGTATATATCGCCCTGTAGGCTTCTTCACGGGACCCGATAGAAGGATAGGCGCTTAATATTTCAAGCAGCTCATGATGGACTACGTGATCGACAAAGTGGGGATAAGGGTAGTCAGGATCACGCGGTTCACTGTATTCCAGTTCTTCAGACAGGGCTTTCCGGTACTGGGATTCCGTAATCATATTAAGGCGTTCCATGCTCGAAAGGACGGTCCGCATCCGTTTTTCTGCTTTATGCTCATCGTCAATGGGGTTAAAGTTATTTGGTGAACGGACAATCCCTGCCAGCATTGCCGCTTCAGCCATGCTTACCTCATCTATACTTTTATTATAATAAGTCTGGGCGGCTGCTTCGACACCATAAGCGCTGTTACCAAAATAGATCCGGTTCAAGTACAGTTCGAGGACCTCATCTTTGCTGTAATTCCGCTCAAGTTGAAGGGCCAGCCAGATTTCCTGCACTTTGCGCCTGTATGTTTTTTCTGTGGTCAGAAAAGCGTTTTGGGCGAGCTGCTGGGTTATCGTGCTACCGCCCTGGATAATTTCACCGGCCTGAAAGTTGGCATATGCCGCTCTTATGCTGCCCGTTATATCAAAACCAAAGTGATCAAAAAACCGCTCATCTTCGATAGCAATAAATGCCTTGCGAACATGATCCGGTATTTTTTCAAGGTTGACAACGATCCGGTTTTGCTCATCATGAAGAACTGTAATTTCATTGCCGTCGCTGTCAAACAGATAGGATGTCTCCACTGTAGCCAGGCGGGCAGGATCAAATGGAGGCGTCTCATTGACATAGTGTATGACCACCGCCGCCGTGGCTCCACCACCGATGAGGAAAAAGATGATCAGCAGGGCAAAAAAGACTTTCAGGAGATTGCCAAACCGAAAAAGGCGGTTGTTGTTCTTAGCTGTCGAACTTCTTACTTTAGAATCCATGGGAACTTTCTTTTCAGCCACCTGCCGCGAATCCTCCCTTTCAATTATCAGGTTACTTGAAAAAACAACCTCCATTTGCATGCTTCCAATTCAGCAGCTGGTTAAAACTCCGCCAAAAACTTTGCAAAAAGAGGTTTATTATAAATCTTATTAAAATTATATCATAGCTGTCACTATCCATAACCCGGGCTGTAAAAAAGCGTCTTCAAACAAGTTCCTGCCCTGCCGGGTAGATTAATAATATGTGTTCGTATATATGACTACCCGGGATCATAAAAAGTTCCCTCCGGCATTATTTTGGCTATGGAGAGCCTTCTTTTTTTTCTTTGTCGGCATAGGGATTTTCAAGCTCCTGTTGACAGTAACAGCATTCTATGGTGTCTTTTTCCCTTTCCGGACAGGAACTGTAGAACTTGCGGTGGCAGTGCGGGCATTTCCATTCAAACAATTGAATCTCTCCCTCCGCTTGAACTTAAAAAAAGTTTCCCGAACCGGTCGGTAAAGACCCTATTATTTTTTTGTAAAATGTAAGCTTCAAAAAAAGTATTAACCAGTTTTGCCTGATTCTATCTTCCTTTCCAGACAGGCTCTCGTTTCTCCATAAAAGCGGCAATACCTTCCCTGAAATCTTCGGTCTGAAGTAAATGGCCCAGGGCCTGCTGTTCAATTTGCAATCCTGTTTCCAGGTCCGTATCAATCCCCCTGTTAATCGCTTCCTTGACCTTCTTTAACCCTACCGGCGGTTTGCCGGCCAGCTTATGAGCAAACTCGGTTACGGTTTGGTCCAGGCTTTCCCTTGGAACTACATCATCAGCGAGCCCAATCTTTTTTGCTTCAATGCCGCCAACAGTCTCACCGGTCAGGATCATCCACTTGGCCCTGGAAACACCAACCCGGCGGGGCAAGCGCTGGGTCCCGCCCCATCCCGGCAAAAGGCCGCGGTTTATTTCCGGAAGGCCTATTTCAGAATTCTCGGAGGCAAAAATGAAGTCGCAGGCCAGGGACAATTCGCAGCCCCCGCCCAGGGCATAACCGTTGATCATGGCAATCACCGGTTTCTCATAAGCGGCTACCATTTCCACAATCGGTTCGACATGGGCAGTTTCGGAGAGATCCCAACCCGCTGAGAAACAGTGGGTTATTTCCTGGCGCCCCTCTTTTTCTCGAATCCTGGGATTGCCGGTAATCACCAGGACCCGGATCTGATCATCCTGCTCTATATCTTCCAGGGCTTCTTTCACTTCCAGGCCCAGGGTGCTGTTTATTGCATTCAGGCGCTGCGGGCGGTTGAAAGTGATCCTCGCCACATGATCTCCTTTTTCTACTAAGATCGTCTCATAGGCCATCCCGACACCTCTTTCTTAGATTATTGTCACAATTAAAAACTTCGCTGTCACTCGCTTTATTCCTGCCCGGTTTTTTTTGCTCCCACCCAATTATTATTTTTTACCCTTCAACACAGGTTCTATCCGCCCTTTTAACGGCTCGGGCACATTTTTTATTTTATAATCATCCACTTTCCTGATCACCGGACTGTTTACATTGACAATCATGGCCAGTTCTTTTGCTGTCAACCCTTGTTTTTTTCGCAGCTCTTTAACCGTTCTATTACCAAAAGTCTTAAAAAACATTGCCTGCCTCCCCTGCTGGACATCAACTGCTGCTGAAAAGAATTATAAAACCGATGGCCATAAAATAAAAGACTATGGCCAGTCCGATGACTGCGAGGACCTTTTCAAAAACATCTATCTTTTTCTGGCGATCCAGACACTCCGGGCACAGGGGCGTTTTTTCAAAATGAAACAGCGGGAAATGCTCTCTTTTATAACCGCCCCGGATCGGGTGGTGAATTACATCCTCGGCTTTGACTAATTTGCCGCATTTGTGACAGCGACACTCTTCTTCAGACATGACTACACACCCTTATTAGAAAAATTCTTCCTGGAGCGAAGAGAACTCTTCCGGCTTAAAAGATCTTAAGCTCAAAGGCTCTCCTTCCAGGGCCGCTTTGCTTTCTTCAAAAGTTTGGTACGGATGGTAATAGAAAATGCCCAGTGGGATCTGCTCACCCCACTGGCGGGCAAGTTCCATGGCGGAAGACCAATCACCCGGATCTTCGATGTCCGGAAAAAATACCCTGTTTTTATACCAACCGTGCGTATTGACCTTATTAAATGAAACGCAGGGCTGGAGAATATCAATTAAGGCATATCCAGGGAAATTTAGAGCCGCCTTCATCGTTTCTTTTAAATGTTCTTTTTCGCCACTGAAACAGCGGGCTACAAAACCGGCGCCCATAACCAGGGCCAGGGCCAGCGGGTTTAGAGGCGGCACAGTTACACCCTCAACCTGGACACCGGTCTTCATTCCCGGCTCGCTGGTAGGGCTGGCCTGCCCTTTGGTCAGGCCGTAAACCTGGTTATCATGAACAAAGTGAGCAATATCGGGGTTACGGCGGATATTGTGGATGAAGTGGTTTCCACCCTCCCCGTAACTGTCACCGTCACCTGATTCTACAATAACTTTTAAATTTTTATTGCCCACCCGCGCTCCGACAGCCGGGGGCAAAGCTCTACCGTGCAACCCGTTAAATCCGTTAACTTTGATGTAGTGAGGAATTTTTGCCGCCTGGCCAATACCTGAGACCAGCAGCACTTGATGTGGATCCAGGCAAAGCTCCGCCAGGGCTCCAGCCAGGGCTTCGCGGATGGCAAAGTTGCCGCAACCCGGGCACCAGGCCGTTTCACCAATGATGTAATGTTCGGCTTTACAGGTCATTTTGAACCTCCTCTACGATTTCACGGGGCAGGAAAGGTCGCCCGTCATATTTCAGAATGGACCCGCCCGGAGCAAGGCCGGTTTCCCTGCGGATCAGGGCGGACAATTGACCCCGGGAATTATTTTCTATGCAGTAGCTATTTTCTACCCCGGCAAGCAGGCTGCGCAGGCGCTTTTGGGGCAGGGGCCACAGATCGCTAAAATGGAGCATGGCCGTCTTTGTCCCCAGGGCGGCCAGGGCATCCACCGCTTCCCGAATCACACCATAAGTTGAACCCCAGCCGATGAGCAGCACTTCTGGGTGAGGATCGCCGTAAAGATCGGGTTCATCCATTTCTTCAGCCAGGCCTTTGAACTTGCGTTTTCTTTTTTCCACCATGGCCTGCCTGGTGGCGGCGTCTTCAATGATGTTGCCATTTTCATCATGCTCATCGCTGTCGACCAGGACCACCTCATTTTCAAACTGGCCGGGCA
>Ga0207421_10002895_pt1 | contig 20892 bp, 20 predicted proteins | sample SodLakKL_010_SED_4_FD_187542 | JGI IMG/M metagenome (GOLD analysis project Ga0207421, IMG submission 187542) | Alkaline sediment microbial communities from Lake Tanatar, Kulunda Steppe, Russia - 8KL_010_SED (SPAdes) (version 2) | ecosystem: Environmental > Aquatic > Non-marine Saline and...
AACCAAGACTGGAAAGGATACTTACCTTTCCCAGGTTATGGAGCTGGTGCAAAAGGCTCAGGCCAGCAAATCCAGGACCCAGGCTTTGGCTGATAGAGCAGCTTTTTGGCTGACTGTGATAGCCCTGGGGGGAGGGGTTTTAACCTTCTTTACCTGGTTTGCTATTGTGGGATTTGAACTTTCTTTTGCCATGGAAAGAATGGTTACCGTAATGGTTATGGCCTGTCCCCATGCTCTGGGACTGGCGGTTCCGCTGGTAGCAGCTGTTTCCACAGCAATATCTGCGAAAAAAGGTCTCCTGATCCGCAATCGCACCTCCTTCGAACAGGCCAGGAAAATTCAGGCTGTAATATTTGATAAAACCGGGACCTTAACCCAGGGCAAATTTGGAGTTACTGATACTGTTTTATTTTCAGATTCTTACACCCAAGAGGAAATTCTTAATTTTGCGGCTTCCGTGGAATCTCGCTCTGAACATCCCATTGCCCGGGGAATAACCGGTGCGGTAAAAAAAGTGGGTAGTGTTGAGGAATTCCAGGCCATCAAGGGCAAAGGGGTCCGGGGAATTGTAAACGGGAAAGAAATTATAGTTGCCAGTCCCGGTTATCTAAAAGAATTAGAATTTCCCGAAGAGGATGGAAAGATAGATGAACTATCTTCTCAGGGGAAAACCGTTGTTTATGTAATTATTGATAACGAACTGGCTGGAGCTCTTGCTCTGGCTGATATTATCCGGGAAGAATCAAAACAAACAATAAAGAAGTTAAAGGAGATGGGCATTAAAGCCATCATGCTGACCGGGGATAACCAGAAAGTCGCAGATTATGTTTCAAAGGAACTGGGCCTTGACGATTATTTTGCTGAGGTTTTACCTCATGAAAAGGCAGAGAAGGTTAAAGAAATCCAATCTGGGGGGTTAACAACCGCTATGGTAGGAGATGGAGTTAATGATGCCCCTGCTCTGGCCCAGGCTGATGTCGGCATCGCTATTGGCGCGGGAACCGACGTTGCGGTTGCTGCTGCAGATATTGTCCTGGTTCATAATAATCCCCTCGATGTAACAGCAATTTTGGGCCTGGCCCGGGCTACATTCAGGAAAATGGTTCAGAACCTGGCCTGGGCTACGGGGTATAACTTGGTGGCAATTCCCCTTGCGGCAGGAGTATTATATGGCTTTGGAGTTGTCCTTATCCCTGCAGTTGGGGCCATGTTGATGTCTTTGAGCACGGTAATTGTTGCTGTAAACTCAAGGTTTCTGCGGTTCAATTAGTTTATTTTGATTGTTGCTTCCCCAAGCAAAAACCCTGGATGGTTGAGAGCCATTCCAGGGTTTTTTAGTTTTTAATAGCTTGCCAGAAAAATAAAATTCACGCTAAAAAGTGGGCTTAATTTAAATCTCAAAGAGCCGGGAAAAAGCTTTATCATTTTTCAAACTGGAGAGAAGTTTGGGGTTCGCAGAAAGCAGGGAGTGATTATCGGAAACCTGCTGGTGAATATAATCCCCCCCGGCTTCTTTAATAATTAACATTCCTCCCAAAATGTCCCAGGGGTTCATTTTGAGCGCAAGAGAAGCATCAAGATTTCCCCGGGCAAGCTGGCATAGATCGAAAACAACACAACCGAAAGTCCTGATTCCCCGCATCCGAGAGTGGAAAGGGGCAAGGTAATCATCAGAAATTTTCCCGGCAATTTTGGCATAGGGGATGGAAATTCCCAGCAGGGCTTTTTGAGGATTCTTTTCTGAGGAAACCTGGATGTCCTCCCCATTGCACTGGGCCCCTTCTCCTTTTACGGCCAGGTAGGTTTCAGCCAGCCGGGGAAAGTGGATACCTCCCAGAATTGTTTCTCCCCTGGATTGCAGGGCCAGAGAAATTCCGAAAATAGGTAAACCGTGAGTATAATTCATGGTACCGTCAAGAGGATCCATAATCCAGACGTAATGGGAATTCCCTTTAATAAAACCACCTTCCTCTCCCCAGATGCTGTGGGAGGGAAAAGAGGAATGAATTTTTTCAATCAGCCAGTTTTCGGAATCTTTATCGATCTGGGTAACCAGGTCTGAAGGGTTTTCCTTTGTAGAGATTTTTAAATCAGTGTATTGCTTTTTGGCCTGGAAAGCTCCTAACTCTTCGAGCCAGTTTTTTAACATTGCTTTTGTTGAAAGCAGGTCCATTGGTATTCTTCCTCCTTGATTACATACTCACAGGGTTTTCAATTTTTTATGAATTCGTTTTTTCCTTTCTTCCAGGAATTCTTCAATTGTTTCCCGCGAGCGGTTTAATATCAATTCTTCAGGATAACCGGTTTCTTCAAGCAGTTTAATTGCTTTTTCCATTTTTCCGACGGAAAAGGAAATATGGGCATCGCTCCCTATGGCTACCTGTAGACCTTCTTTTTTTCCAATTTCCAGGAACGCCCGGCAGTTGTCCATTCCGTTTTTTCGACCCGGGTGAGCTGTGTTCATGGAATTGTTATTTACCTCAAGCAGGATTCCCTCGGCGATGGCTTTTCTGACAATTGTTTTATAATCCAGTGGATAGCCTGGGTTATCGGGATGGGCCAGAATATCAAGATAGGGATTTTCCATTGCGGCGCAAAGAGCCTGGGTGTGTTCTTCCTTTGATTTACCATCGTAAGGGGTTCCCGGGTGAATTGCTGCAAGGACAATATCCAGACGGCTCATTCTATCCCTGTCCAGATCAAGTTCCCCGGAAGTGTTAATAATATTCAGTTCGGCTCCCCTGAGTATCCATAAATTTTCAACTTCCGGGGGGATCTGTAACATTGCTCCCATTAAATAATGGTGGGGACCCCCGGGAATGGAAGGACCATGTTCGGTAATTCCCAGGACCGAGAGGCCTGCTTTTTGGGCTGCGAAAACATTTTCCTGCACCGTACTGAAACCATGCCCGCAGGCAACAGTATGGGTATGCAAATCAGCAATCAATTTCAATTTTCCCACCTACTCATTATTTATTATTAAGAAACTTCGCGGAGAAAGAATTTGCTCCTGCTTGAAAAAAGCTAGGGCAGGGTCTGGGGAAGGAAAATTGATTTTTTTAGAGAAGAAGAACTTAATTAAAGTGGTAAAGGGGGTAATTTATTTGAATTTGGAAGAGAAACTTGCACCAGAATTTTCTTTGCCTGGAACGGATGGTAAGGACCACAGCCTGGAAGATTACAGGGGTAAGAAGATTGTTCTTTACTTTTACCCCAAAGATAATACCGGGGGCTGAACCAAAGAAGCCATCTCTTTTAGGGATCGGCATCAGGCTCTGGAAGAGCTTAATACCGTAGTACTGGGAGTTAGCAAGGATGGAATGGCTTCTCACCACAGGTTTAGGGATAAATATGACCTACCATTTGTTTTGCTTTCTGATACCGAAAAAGAGGTCCTCCAACGGTACGGGGTTTTAAATGAAAAAGGAGGGACTGTGCGCAGCACTTTTGTAATTGATGAAGAAGGTCTGGTAATTAAAGAATACAGGAAGGTTAAGGTCGAAGGGCATGCCGAAGAAGTTTTAAATTTAATTCGAGATCAGAAGAAGTTTTAAAAGGATAATTTATTTAATCAGAAAAATATGGGAGTTGATTTTTTGGGAAGAAAGGCAATTTTTTGCACCGGGGATAAGCTGGGAAGAGGAGAGGAAGAACTGGGGAAAACACTGCTTCGCAATTTCTTTTATTCAATTGGGGAGGGAGATAACCATCCCGATGCCGTTATTTTTATGAACAAAGGTGTTTACCTGGCCCAGGAAACATCAGAAATTGCCCTTTCACTGAAAAAGCTAGCCCAAAAGGGGGTTAAAATCCTGGCATGCGGGACCTGCCTGGATTATTATGGGTTGAAGGATAAACCTCTAATTGGTGAGGTTTCCAATATGCATAGTATTACTGATATCCTGGGAGAATCGGAACAGGTGGTGACAATCTGATGATCTGGATTATTGTTCTTGTAATTATCGTAATCCTTGCCCTGGTGTTTTTTTCTCCAGCTCAGAAGGAAAAAAGGAAACACGGTCAAATAAAAAAGCAGATCCAGAGAAAAATGAGAGTAAGTGAAGAGCGAGCAGATGAATACATTCGGGATATGAAGGGGAGGCTTAAGAAAAAATACCCCGGAAAAAGTGATCAGTGGTATCTTGAAAAAATTTTGTCTGACCTGGAAAGAGGAAGATAACCCACCTGCGGGTGGGTTTTTTTATGAAATAAGAAGGGAAAATTTTCCATAAATAGAAATTAATTTAGAGGTGGTTCAATGGACAAGAACCTGATTTTTACAATCCTGCAGAGCACTCCATCCCGGTATTTCCGGGCTGACTGGCAGAAAAATTTTCAACTCCTGTTTTTAAGGGTTTTAAAAGAAAAAAACCTTGTTCTGGATAAACTAAATGGGCTGTTGCTAGAGGGGAGTAAAGATTTATTGGAACTCGAGGCTGTCCTGGGAAAGCTATCGGGGAAAAACCCAAAGGAAAGAACAATTCTTTCAGGACAAGGTAGCGGGGCAGGAAATAAAAGGCATAAAGAAACTGTGATCATTGGTGCTCCCCGGCCCGAGGCAGATTTTTTTGAATTAAAGCCCGAACTCCTGGTTTTTTCACATGTTCCAATTGCTCAGAAGAGGTTGATGCTGGAAAAAGGGTACGGGGAAATTTTCCAGGCAGGCACCAAAAATCTTCAAGTCCGTTTCTTTTTACGTAAGGATTTTTGGGGGAAGGTTTTCCTCCCCGAATTTGGGGGGATAACAACTTTCTTTCCGAAAAAAGCATTGTTAGAAGAACTTGCAAAGAGAATTTGGGGTTTCCCTGATTTGAAGCCAGAGCAGTACCGCTTAATCAAACAGATTTTCCAAAAAAGAAAGGCTCTGGGTATTTTGCCAACCGGAGCGGGCAAATCAATCTGTTTTCAACTTCCAGCCCTTTTATTCTCCGGCACATCTATTGTTGTGGCTCCTCTTAAGTCTTTAATCCAGGACCAGGTTACTAACTTACAAAAGGAAGGAAGGGGCTTTTGGGCCGATTTTTTAGATAGTTCGCAAAACCCGGCAGAAAAAAAGCGAGTTTTACATAGGTGGATGAATGGAGAATTAAAAATTCTTTACCTTGCCCCGGAAAGGCTTCAGCAGAAAAAATTCCAGGAATTATTAAAAAGAAGGGGGAGAAAAAGGCAGGGTTTTTTTGTCATTGACGAAATCCACTGTGTTTCTGAGTGGGGACATGACTTTCGTCCCGCTTATCTCCAGCTGGCTAATAGCCCTTTGCAAAAAAATAACCGCGGTTTGATTGGGTTAACTGCCACTGCTCCAGGTCGCGTCCGACAGGAACTGAAAAATTTTTTTTGTTTTAATAATTGTGATGTAATTGAAACAGATGAAATGGACCGGCCTGAAATCGGTTTGCAGGTTAAGTTGATAAAAGAGGGCCAGGAAAGGTTTCAGGTTTTAAAGGATATCCTGGAAAATAATCTGCCAGAATTTTTTGGAATTGATCGGGAAAAGTTTTCCAGGAAAAATGCGGGTGTTATCTTTGTACCTTATGCCCAGGCAGAAGGAAAAACCACCCGGCAGGCGAGTACAAAAACTCTTAAAACCCGCCTTGAAGACGAAGGTCATGAAGTATTGTCCTACCACGGGAAACTGGGTGAAATGGAGAAAAAAGTAGTTCAGGCAAACTTTTTAAAAAATAAGGTTTCCCTCCTTGTTGCTACAAGAGCTTTTGGTATGGGAATTGATAAGCCCGATATTAATTACACCATCCACTATTATGCTCCTGGGTCTTTGGAAGCATATTTTCAGGAACTGGGGCGGGCAGGAAGGGGTGGACAGAAATCCCTCTCTGTTCTCCTGTATAAACCAAGGCAAAAAAAATGCAGGGCGGAACAGAGGAGAAAGGGGGAATTGGAACCTTCTTGTTTGGGAAAATGGAAATGTAATTATAAAGAGGGGGAGCTTTGTGATTATGGAATTCAGTCCCGTTTCATTGAAAAACAGCATCCCTTACCCGGGGGCCAAAAGGGGCTATTTGATCAACTTTTGAGAGAAATTTATAAAAAAAGGGGAAAAAAGATTGAGCTTTCTATAGATATTTCGGACCAGGTTTTTATCCAGAAATACCTTTTCTTTCTTCAGGAAACAAAAATAATTGGTGATTATAATATTGTCTACTTTGAAGATGAAAGGTTAAACTTTCAGGTTGAAAAAAAGTTTACATCCTCCCCCGGGGAAAATGAATCCTTGTTTGCTGAGTATATTAAACAGGACCTAATCATAAAAAAACGCAGATATGCAGCCCTGGGTATACTGGAAAAATATGTTTTGGAAAAAGAAAACTGCCGCAGGTCAATTCTTTTGGATTACATGGGCCAGGCCATTCAACCCGGCGCGAGGTGCGGTTTTTGCGATTTGGAAACCTTGAATACCAAGCGGGCCAGGTCGATTAAGGCCAGGGAATCAGGAGAGAGATTAGAAGCTGGGTTGGGTGTTTTTCTTGAAAAGGAGGACCTTCCTGTGGAAAGGATAGTTGAGGTTATTAAAAAGATCGAAGAATATGGGCAGCAAAAAAAGATTCGACCAATTGCAGAAAAAAAATTAAATGAAGATCCGTTTAATATCCCGGCTCTATTTATAGCGGGTTTGCTTGATTTTAAAAAGGAGGGGGAAATTGAGCTTTTACTTGAATGTATATCAGGTTTACAAAAAAGAGGGGATAATTTAGCAGTAATCAGTGTACTAAGCCATTTATTCGCCCACGATGAAGCTCTGGCGATCAGGGTGGTTGAAAAAACGAAAAACCGAAACTGGCTAGCTGTCTGCGGTTTTTTTATTAGCGATAAAAAAAACCGGAAAAAGTTTTCCCTGCTGTGTTTGAATAACTGGGGGAGGGAATTATTATTTTCCCTGGAGGGAAAGAAACTTGGATGAATTAAAGAATTTACAGGAAGAATTTAGAGAAGTACTTGAAGAAATAAGGGAGAAAATCAAAAAATGGGATGGGAATTTCATTGAACTGGAAGAGTTGAAAATAAACCTTCAAAAGGATTTGGAGCAGGTGTCAAAGGAAAAAAAGGGAAGTAATAAAGAAACAATAGAAGGGTTTTATTTGCTAAAAAAGAGGCTGGAAAAACAGGAAAAAATTGTGCATGGATTGCAAAAAAGATGGGAGGTCATTCTTTTTTTTCAGCTTGTTCTTTTAATTGCCCTTATCTTTTTACTTTAAAATTTTCAGGAAGGATCGATTGTTAATGTTGAGGAAAAGCCTGCTTTTGAAAATTTTTGATGGAGCTTACATGCAGAGGTGGAATGATAAGCTTCGACCGATGGAGTTAATTGAACTCGATAAACAGGCCCATAAAATGGTCGTTGCCTATTTCCTCGGGCAATTTTCTGAAGATAATCATGATTTCGACTGGATGGAATTAATTGAAGGAGGAATTTTTGATCTTTGCCAGCGCCTTGTTATTACTGATATAAAACCACCTGTTTTTTATAAAATCCGAGAAGATCGAGAAAAATACCGCAGGCTAAATGAATTCGTTATCCGGGAGATGGAAACCTACCTTACTCCTCTTGGAGACGACTTTTTTGACCGGTTTAAAAATTACCTTTTTAGAAAGGAAAATAATTCTACTCATAGAGTTTTAGAGGCTGCTCACAATTATGCATCTCGCTGGGAATTTTCCTTAATTGAAAACCTCAATCCTCAGGGCTTTGAAATAGAGGAAATTAAGAAGAATTTCCGAGAGAGGTTAGAGAAATTTGCGGATTTACCGGGGATGATTGCCCTGGAAGAAAATGCGTCTTTTCGATCTTTTATTGACCTCTGTGGCCATCTGAGATTTCAGGCTCGCTGGTCTCATTTGCACCGGGTTCCCAAAACCTCCGTTCTCGGTCATTCTCTTTTTGTTGCAATTTTAGCCTACCTTTTGACCATGGAAATTGGAGGTTGTGTACAGCGCCGCTACAACAATTTTTTTACCGGGCTTTTTCATGACCTGCCTGAGGTCTTAACAAGGGACATTATTTCGCCGATAAAAAAATCGATTGAGGGCCTTGATGATTTGATAAAAGAAATTGAGGTTGAGCAAATGGAAAAGGATGTGTACCCATTATTACCAGAAGAATTGGTTCCCGAGCTTAAAATGTTTACCCAGGATGAATTTTCCAACCTTGTGACAGTTGAGGGCAAGCAAAAAAAGGTAAACACGGCCCAGGAAATCAGCCAATTTTTTAACGAGGCTTCCTTTAACCCCAGGGATGGAGAATTACTTCGGGCTATTGATCGACTTGCTGCCTTTATTGAAGCCCGGGTTGCCCTGGAAAATGGAGGGGTTAGCGCCGAATTTCAGGAAGCAGCTATTTCCATTAAAAAAAGTTATTCCAACCAAAAAATCGCCGGAATTAATTTTGGCGAGATCTTCGCGGATTTTTAAAATGAAAATTTTATTGGTCTATCGGGAGCAAAAACTGGGAGAAGAATTCAATAATAAGTTTTCCTGCGAGACCGGGGTTAAAATCTTAAAAGGGGATATTTGCAGTTTGGTTTGCGATGCAATTGCGAGTCCTGGCAATTCTAAGGGAGATATGGGGGGAGGGCTTGATCTGGCTGTTCGGAAAAGATTGGGGCCGGGAATTGAAGATAAACTAAAGGCAAAAATAAACTCGAGGTTTGCGGGGAGAATTCCAGTGGGAGAAGCTGTTGTTCTACCTACGGGAGATCCCCTTATTCCCTGGTTTATTTCCGCTCCGACAATGGTTGAGCCCGGGGATATTCGGGGAACCAGAAATGCTGAAAAAGCAATGCTGGCGATTTTGGGGGAAGCTAAAAAGAATGGGGAAATAAAAAAAATAGCCATCCCCGGACTGGGAACCGGTGTTGGAGGTTTGTCGGCAAAAGGGGCTGTTAGCCAGATGTGGTCCGGTTATAAAAAATTTAAAAGTTTTGGGGGAGAAAAAAATGCGAATCAGATCTAAAGCAGCCCGGGTTTTAATGGTCCTGTTCTTTTTTGTTATGATTTTCTGCGTATTATCTGAAAACCAGGTCCTGGCCCAGAAGGCGGGAGTTTTGAGTTTTGAGGGAAGACTTCATTCCCGTTATCTTGATCTGGCCGGGAATAAACTGGTTGTGATCCTGCTTGACCTGGGGCGTTTGGACCTGGTTAAACCCCGGGAAATGGATAGAATTTTGCAGGATTTTGGGATCCGGTATTACCGGGATCTTCAGGCTGAAGAAGTAAAAATGATTGGTGAAAGAGCAGGCATCGACCTTTTATTCGCCGGTTTTATTGAAAACCTTGAGGTTTACTGGGACTCAAATCAGAGGCGTTATAAAGCGGAAGTAGAAATAACTGTTAGAATATACAATACTATTTCCGGTGGAGTCATCAGGATTATTAACCAGAGAGGGTCGGCTTCTCACGGGAATCGTGAAGATGCCCAATTTCAGGCGCTGGAGAATTGTTTTTCCTCGAATTTTATTCGCCAACTTAGGGAAGAATTTTTACTAACCAGCACAATAAAAGAAATTGAAAACGATGAGATTTACTTTTTTGGGGGTAGAGATTTAGGAGTTAAAATCGGTTCCCGGTATCAAATCCTGCAAAAGGTGGCAGGGACAACCCAGTACAAACAAATTGGTCTCCTGGAAGTAATTAGTGTTGAAAATGATTTTTCCAGGGGCAAAGTTTTATATGCGAGGGAACCTCTGCAGCATGATTACTTACTGGAAGAAATGGTTTCCAAATCCAGGTTTAAGTTAAATCTTGGTTACAGTAACATGCCTTTTAAGATGGATGGTAGTTCGGGCCGGTTAAATATCCCGGGAATTAGAGTTGGTAACGAGGTTCCTTTCTCCCATTCCAGCAAGGTGCTATTGGAATTTGCCGGAGGAGGAGGGGCATTTATTTTTGATATTGGCGGAGTTCATGTCCGGGAATTTCCCATAACTCCCGGTAGTTTTTATGGTACGCTTGGAGGTAGTGCAGGTTTTTCCATGGGTATGGTGGAAGGCTGTGGGGAGGTTCTTGGTTCAGCAGGGATTTTTGGAGAATTACTTGCCGGAGTTAAATACTATCCCCGCCAGGAGCACGGAATGACCTTTTCCCTCGAAGGAGTTGGTCGTCTGGCTACACCCCTAACGCGCTGGCAGGATATAAATGAGGGGAATGTCTCACCTTGTGGTCCCAACTTGAGAACTTCAGGTTTGGGAATCCGAATTTCAGTGGGTTTAGGGTTCTGAAATAGAGGGATTTTAGGAATTGAGTAGAAAAAATTAAGATAGAGAAAGTTTTACTTAAAGGAGGAAATGTTTTGTCCAAACTGCTCGGTCCTCTTACAATAAAAGGTCTTGAACTGCCCAATAAGGTGGTCATGGCTCCGATGTGCATGTACTGTGCTGGAGAAGAAGGACTTGTAACTGACTGGCATCTTGCCCACTACGCTGCGCGAGCCATAGGTGGGGTGGGACTAATCATCCAGGAAGCTACTGCAGTTGAAAAAAGGGGAAGGCTGAGTCCCAACGACCTGGGAATATGGGATGATGACCAGATAAAAGGATTGAAAAAACTGGTTGACCTCGTCCATGAATTTGGGAGCAAAGCTGGAATTCAACTGGGGCACGGAGGGAGAAAAGCCCGCCCTGGTAAAGGAGAAATAATTGGGCCAAGTAGCATTGCTTTTTCCGAGGACCATCAGGTTCCCAGGGAGATGGAAGAAAAAGAAATTAAAGAAGTTGTAAATGCTTTCAAAAAAGCCGCAGAAAGGGCCTGTGCTGCAGGCTATGATATTATCGAGTTGCACGGAGCCCACGGCTATCTTATTCACCAGTTTCTTTCCCCTTATTCTAACCAGCGGCAGGATGATTATGGAGGAAGTTTTGAAAATCTGCTGCGCTTTCCACTGGAAATAATTCAGGAAGTAAGAAAAATTTTGCCTTCTGGCAAACTTTTAATGTTAAGGATTTCAGCAGTTGAGTATATCCAACAGGGCTATTCCTTTAATGATATGGTAAAAGCCGCTAAAATTTTCGCTGAGGTGGGAATAGATATCCTCGATGTGAGCACAGGTGGAGCAGGTCCTTCAGCACCCCGGACCTGGCCTGGGTTTCAGGTTCCCTATGCCCAAAAAATCAGAGAGGAACTGAATGTTCCGGTTATAGCCTGTGGTCTTATAACCGATCCGGGAATGGCTGAAGAATTGGTTAGTAACAACCGGACCGACCTTGTGGCCTTAGGCAGGGCACTTTTGCGTGATCCCAACTGGGTTCTAAATGCAGCTCGGGAACTTGGTATTCCTGGAAAAATTCCTTGGTCCTATGCTCGTGCCTATCCCGAGGATATTAGATAAATCATTATAAAGGAGGGGGAGTATGGAATTCAGAAAAATTTTGATGATTATTCTTGGGGTCATATTTTTTATAGTTCTGGCTCAGAACTTTCAACCAATAATCGTTGAATTTCTTTTTTGGGAGATAGAGGTGCCCCAGATAATTATGCTGTTTCTTTCCGCCCTGCTTGGTTTTATTATTTGCTACATATGGATGCATATAAGGGGACGAAGGCGAAGGATTTAAATTATCTTATTCTTTAGTTTTTTATGTCTTTGATTATAAGTACGTCCGGAAGGAGGTTTGGGATGGGCAAGATAGATATTGGGGCAAAAATTTTGCAGTACCGCAGGCAAAGGGGCTTTACCATAAAAGAACTGGCTAAAAAAACAAAACTAACTTCATCAATGTTAAGCCAGATTGAGAGAGGCAATGCCAATCCATCAATTAATTCACTGCGGATTATCGCCAAAGCGCTGGATATTCCCCTAGTTAATTTTTTTGAGGATGAAGACAATGTTGAAAACCTTGTAGTAAGAGCAAAACAAAGAAAAAAATTAATGATGCCCTGTAATCAGGGATTTGTATATGAATCCCTTTCCCCCAATTTAAGCGGAAAAATTCAAATGGTTCTTTTAAGATTAAATCCCGGAGAAGAGACTACAGAAACAATGATGAGTCATGAAGGGGAAGAAGCCGCGATAGTCCTTGATGGGAAAATTAAAATTTACCTTGAAGACGGTGTTTTTGAACTTGATAGAGGCGATAGCATCAGGATACCTCCCGGAAAACCCCATAAATGGGAGAATATTGATACTGCGGTTGTAACAGTAATTTTTGCTATTTCTCCACCGTCATTTTAATTTTGTCAACGGCCCTTGTTCAAGGACAGGGGCTTTCTTTTTTTGCCACAGGAAAAAAAGAGGGGTTTTGGATTAATTGTTTAATAAATTAAATCAAATTAATTATTTTGGACTTAGCGGGAAAATAAATTTCTGGCAAGGAGGGTTTATGTGAAAATTAAAGAAGTTCGGGTTGGATACCTTAATTTGGAATTAAAAGAACCCTTTACAATCTCTCTGGGTACTGTAACTGAGGCCAAAAATGTGGTGGTTGAAATTGAGACAGATCAAGGGCACCTGGGTTGGGGAGAAGCCGCCCCCATGCCGATTGTAACTGGTGATTTCCAGGAATCGGTTGTGCGGGGAATTTTACAATTTCTCCGCCCCCTAATTATAGGGGAGGATCCCAGGGGAATTTCCCGGATTTCGGAGATGCTGGATAAGGTTCTTTTCGGGAATCCCGGGGCCAAAATTGCTGTTGAGATGGCTCTTTTTGACCTGCTGGGAAAAATTTATGGTCTGCCCCTTTATATCCTCTGGGGTGGCCATGACAATTCTTTTGAAAGCGATTATACCATTGGGATTGATGAGCCGGAAGTAATGGCCGCAAAAGTTGACCCTCTTCTGGAGAGAGGATACCGGGCGCTAAAGGTTAAGGTTGGAAAAAACGGAAAAGAAGATGTGAAAAGGATTGCTGCAGTTGCGGCTGCTGTCGCAGGGAGAGCTTTGATCCGCCTGGATGCCAACCAGGGTTGGGGAGTTAAGGAAGCTGTGAACACTATCCGGGAGATGGAAAAATTTAATGTTGAACTGGTTGAAGAACCAATTCCCCGGGGCAATATAGAGGGGCTGGCTTTTATCCGAAACCGGGTAAATGTCCCGATAATGGCAGATGAAACTGTTTTTTCTCCCCAGGATGCTTTAAAGGTTATCAAAGCCGAAGCAGTTGATTTAATCAACATCAAGCTGATGAAAGCCGGAGGCTTGATTGCGGCGAGAAAGATTGATGCCCTGGCTTCAACTGCAGGTGTTGAATGTATGGTTGGTTGTATGATTGAAAGCAGACTTGCAATGACTGCTGCTGCAAACCTTGTAGCAAGTTCGTCCAATATTACCCGGGCTGATCTTGATGCTCCCGGGTTTTTACGCTCAGATCCTATCATCGGTGGCGCGGAGGTTAAAGGTGGTTTGTGCACCCTGCCTGATAAGCCTGGCCTGGGTCTGGAACTTAAGAGACAGGAGGTTAAATTTGTTGATAATGCCTAAAAATAACTGGAAAAATGAATTTGCAGAATTTGTCCATGAAATAATGGAGGAATTTGAAATTCCGGGTATGTCAGTTGGCCTGTCCCAGAACGGAGAAGTTATTTATTCAGAGGGTTTTGGTTATGCTGACCTGGAGAACGAAAAGAAAGTCAATCCCGAAACGGTTTTTGGGATTGCTTCAATTACCAAGTCTTTTACTGCTCTCGCAATAATGATCCTGGAGAGGGAGGGTAAATTAACAACCGGGGATCCTGTGCTAAAATACTTACCAGATTTTGATGCTGGAGAGAAAATTACTCCAGCAATCAATATTCACCATTTCCTGACCCATACGGCTGGTTTACCGCCAACTCCTGCTTTAATGTATGCAATGGTTAGGAGTATTGAGGGAGATCCAACAGCTGAAAAGCTGAAAGAAGACGGAAAGTGGGAAAAGTGGACGGAAGAACCTCCGATTGAAAGTTATAAAGATCTGCTTGATTTTTGGGCCCGCAACAAACCTGAGCCCTTGGGTTATCCCGGTGGGCAATTCAGTTACTCCAATGACGCTTATTCCCTTTTGGGGACCATAGTGGAGAGAATAAGCGGAATAAGTCTTGGCGAATTCATGGAGGAAAAGATATTCAAACCCTGCAACCTGGAAAAAATTACTTTTTCACCGGATGAGCTCAAGAAGTGGCCAAATGTGACCCAACTTTATGCGAAAATTGATGAAGAGATTGTTCCTGCCCCCAAGTGGAATCATTCAGAAGCAATGCTTGGAGCGGGGTTTTTAAAAACCCACGCCCTTGATCTTTTAAGGTATGGCCAATCATTTCTGGGTTCTGCATATTTGAAAAGAATGGGTTCCCCCTATTTTCCTCTTCCAGATGGCAAGTTTTATGGATACGGGTTTATGGTGCAGCCAGATTACCGTGGAAAGACTATTGTTGAACATGGAGGCAGTCTAAAGGGGATTTCGAGTCATCTGGGAATGGTGCCCGAGGAAAACCTTGTAGCAACAGTTTTGATTAACCTCGTGGAAATGCCTGTTACCCGGGTTTGGGATGCTCTTGTAAACCTGGCACTGGGTTATTCGATTGAGGAGGAAAGGTTTTCTTTTTCGGCTCTTGCTTCGTTGCCTGAGAGTTCCAGGGATTGGCCGGGTAAATATGTATCTCCTGAAGGTGCCGAAATTGAAGTAACCTCGGAAGAAGAGAAGCTATTTGTGGAATTTAATAATAAAAAGCAGGAACTAACACCGGTGGCCGTGGATAGGGCCAGTTTAATTCGCAGAGGAGAGAAAAGCATAATCCAATTTTTGCGAGATGGAGAGGGCAAGGTTTCCGGGATACACATGGGCTTGCGAATTATTAAAAAAGTGAATTAGAGTAAAGCCCCGTTGATCGCGGGGCTTTTTTTGTGAGAAAAAATTTTCGGGAAAATCTTTTTAGTTGCAGGAAATTAAAATATGAAGTAGAATAACTTAAATGAGGATGATTTTCATTTTCAAAGGAGGAAAACCTATGGGTTCACTTCCCAGAGCTGTTCAGTTACTGGAAAAAACCTGGACAAGCAGTCCATTAATGCAAAAAATATATTCGTCACCCTACCACGTTATTGTCAAAAGAGAGACAGGCCTGGCAGGGATAAGGGCAGGAGATCGGATTTTAAGTCTTGGCTGTGGAGCAATTCCTTTTACAGCAATTATCCTTAATCAGATTACCGGATGCCCTGTTTCAGCCCTGGATATTGATTTCGCGGCTTTAAATAAAGCCAGGGAGCTCCTGGAGAAAGCTGGTCTTAAGCAGATCAGGTTAATTGCCGGGAATGGTTGTTCTATTGACCTTTCTGGTTATTCAGTAATAATTACTGCACTTCAGGTTGAACCAAAAGGGGACATAATTGACAACTTTCTGAGTAGTGCCAAACCAGGAGCCCGGCTGGTGATGAGGGTGCCCAGGAAAACTTTTGCAAACAGTTATGATCCGATTCCCTCCCAGTACAAACCCGAAAAAGAAGTCAGCCAACCAATGATTACTTTTGGCAAATCGGTTTTATTCAGGAAAGCAGGTTAATATGGCTAAAAAAACTGCTCTCGGTACTGCAGGGATAATTCTTCTCCTGATTTTTATCTTCAGGGGGGGCTGGACTGATATCGTATCTGCCTGGGGCCAGGTCCCTTACTTCTGGCTTATAATTATGCTGGGACTCCAGGTTTTCACCCTTCTCTTGGGAGCTTACCAGTGGTACCACCTTTTAAAAAATAGAGAAAAAAGCCTCAGCCTGCTGGAAGTTTTTTCAATAAATCTTGTGGGAAGTTTTGTTGAAAGTGTAACACCTTCGGTAAAATTGGGGGGAGAAGGGGCAAAAATATTCCTTCTAAAACAAAAAACCGGGCGACCTTATGCAGATCTCACAGGAGTTTTACTGGTTCACAAGTTTATTTCCCTGGTTCCTTTTCTGTTAATTCTCGGCCTGGTGTTATTCGCAGGATTATTAAATTATTCAATTCCCGGCTTTATATACTGGAGTTTTGGGTCCTTGGTTGTTTTGCTTTTGGTTTTCTCCTGGGTAATTTTCCGGAAATGGGACCAGGAGGTTTCAGAGATGAGTTTGGGGTTTTTGCGAAAAATCAGAGGTTTCATTTTGCGAATGCTTGGGTCTGTCCGGGAAAGGAGAGAAAAGATATCATTTTTGCAAATGTTTGCGATATCTATTTTGATCTGGTCTCTTTACCCGGTTAAGGTATTTATTTTAAGCCGACTTATTGGTATGGAAATTGATTTTCTCCTGGTCAGTGTAGCTACTTTTATAGCTTATTTGATCAGCATGCTTCCACTTTCCCCTGGAGGAATTGGCACTTATGAAGGAACACTTGCTGTAATTTTAAATTTGAATGGTATTCCTTTAGCTGAAGGTCTGGGACTGGTTCTGCTTTCAAGAATAATTACTTTCTGGATCCCGCTTGTCTGGGCTGGTTTAGCCACAGTTATAACTATGAAGAATTACGAAGAAAAAGGTTTTTTAAAGGGAGGTAAGCAAAATGGCAGAAAAAAATCAGAGCAAATTACTGTATTACAAACTGCTGATAACCATCCAGGGATTTGAATTTTTGGGAGCAAGTTTTCCAGCATTCGGAAAAGTGTATCATCGGATTTTTTATCAAAAACTGGTGGAAAAAGAGATGAAAATAGCGGGTATTGAACCCGGAATGCGGGTGATGCAGGTAGGGTGTGGGCCTTACCCTTTTTCTGCAATTATGCTTGCTGAAAAGGGCTGCAGGGTGGAAGCCATTGATAATGATCCGATTGCCATTGAAAAGGCCGGGGAGGTCCTTGAGAAATTAGGCTTAAAAGAGAAGATTGATCTGAAGTTAATTGATGGTTATGAAGTAGAATACGGTGAATTCGACCGGGTTTTTGTCGCCATGCATGTTGAACCAAAAGACAGGGTGCTGCAAAAGGCAATCAGTGAGATGGGGGGAAAAGGGAAGGTTGTTTTCCGGAACCCCAGAGGTCTACTCAAGTTATTTTATAGTGGTGTGCAACTCAAGAAACTACCTTCGCCCATTTTTTCCCGGATAAAAGAAAAACTGGGGAAAGAATCTCTTTGTATTTCAAGTTGTAGGGTTAAAAACCTGACTGAAGCCGGATTTGGCGAAGAGTTGATTATAAAAAGCGTTCCTGCCCACCCTTTATTGCCCGCCCTGGGAATTCGGCCGGGGAAGAAAGTATGCCTGAAAGGTCGACAGTATTTTAATGGCCCCTTTCTGGCTTTAGTAGATGGTCGGAAAGTAGCCCTGGGTTTTGATCTTGCACAATTGATTGAGGTTCAGGGCGGTGAGTAAATTTGAGTGGCAATAAGAACCGCAATAGAAAACGACACCACTGTGGTCAAAAACCGGAAAAGTTCAAACCAGGTGAAAAATCAATTCTTTTAATCGGTCCGCCAAACGTGGGTAAAAGCGTTTTCTTCAATTATTTTACGGGTCTTGAAGCCAGTGTGGGAAATTATGCGGGGACAACCGTTGAATTTTCCCGGGGCCGGATGGCCATCAGAGGGTTTCAATATGACCTGATTGATGTGCCTGGGACCTACACCCTTGATGCCACCAATCCTGCAGAAAAAGTAGCCGTGGATATGTTAAAGCAGCGGCCTGCAGGAATTGTCTGTGTCCTGGATGCCAATAGCCTTGAAAGCGGTCTGTACCTGTTGTATCAGGTTCTGGAATTTAAACTCCCTACAGTGGTTGCTATCAACCGGTCTGACCTGGCCCGCGAAAGGGGATATTTAACAGATTTTAATACCCTGGAAAGCGAACTGGGAATACCCGTAATCGAAACGGTTGCTTTAACCAGTCAGGGGCTGGAAGCTGTCCGAGAAAAAATTTTTTCGGCCCCGGTTTCAAGCGAGCCTCTGCCGGAAGTTAGTTCTCAACGCTGGGAACGGGCAGAAAAGATAGCGGGAAAAGCCCAAAAAATTAAAACTAGCAGGTCCGGGGAAACCAAAAGGCAAAAACTGGACCGCTGGTTAACAAATCCCTGGCCGGGTTTACCCCTTGCAGTTTTAATTTTATCCTTTATTTTTGCCATTATTATTGGTCTGGGAATGGGTCTCCGGCAATATATTCTCTTGCCTTTTTTCCGGGGGCTGGTTTTTCCTCCCCTTATTCAAGGGGTGGAGGGGATAATTCCTCCCGGAATTATTCGGGATATTTTAATTGGAGAGTATGGATTCTTGATTAAAGGGCTGGAATGGCCTCTGGCTCTCGTTTTTCCCTATGTTCTCTCTTTTTATTTTGCCTTAAGTGTTTTGGAGGATAGTGGATATCTTCCTCGGTTTGGAATTTTGTTGGATGGAATAATGGCAAAAATTGGTCTACGTGGTTCAAACATTATCCCGCTTCTCCTTGGTTATGGTTGTGCAATACCGGGAATACTGGGAACAAGGGCCCTGGAATCAAAAAAGGAACGGATCATGATTTCCACAATGATTTCTCTCGCCGTTCCCTGTATTTCTCAATCCGGGGCATTTTTTGCCCTTTTAGCCGAAGTTTCTATCCTTGTTGTGCTGGCTCTTTTTGCTTTCTCCATTCTGGCAATGTTTGTTGCTGGCCTGGTCATGGACCGCCTGCTCCCGGGGAAAAGAATGGATACAGTCCTGGAAATTCCAGAATTATTATTTCCCCGGCCCCGCTTCCTCGGGAGAAAAGTTTTGATGAGGATCAAGGGTTACATTTTTAATGGGGCTGTTCCAATGGTAATGGCGGTGGGAATTGCTTCCCTCTTTTATGAAACTGGAATCCTTGTTTTCGTTGGGAGAATTCTCAGTCCCCTGATCGAACAATGGCTACGCCTGCCTCAGGAGGCCGCAGTTCCCCTGGTTTTAGGGATTGTTCGCAGGGAACTTGCCGTTTTGCCCCTGGTTGAAATGGGTTTATCGCAGACCCAGTTGTTGGTTGGGGCAATTGTAGCCCTGTTTTATGTGCCCTGTATTGCAGTCCTTGCAACCCTTGCCCGGGAATTCAACCTTAAAATAGCTGCCCTGATCCTACTCGTAACAGTAGCAACTGCTTTTTTAACCGGAGGCCTTTTGGCCAGAATTTTGGAATTGATATTTTAAAAAGCCCCTCGGGGGCTTTTTTTTATGCAGAATTACATTTTCTCTGCTGGTTCATCAGATCAACGAAGGCTTCCAAACGCGTTTCAACCCCTGCCTGGCCAGTTTGTTCGTCAATAAAAAAGGTCAGGACAGGGATCCCATTCACCTTGCTCAAATGGGGCATTATGCTTTTGGCGACAATTTCAGGAATGCAGGTAAAGGGGGCCAGCTGGACTACACCGTTAAAACCTTTTTCGGCGAAATGGACAACATCACCAACACTGTTCTGCCCGTGTCCGCCAATGACTAAAGGAAGGTAGGGCTGGGCTCTTTCCTTGGCTTCCCTTTCCCCGTGGGCCACAACATCGTGCCGGGTAAAACTGGTTAGAAAAATGGTCCGCCGGGGAATTACCCCCATGTGGCCCAGGGTTTCTTCAAGGAAAAAATTCGCTGCTGGTTCAAGCTGGACATATATTTCCCCGATAATTCCTACTTTTAAAGGCTCAAAATCCAGGTTCTGGGGAACTTTCTCCAGTTCTTTTAATCCTTCCCGGTGGGCTTCTTCAATCTCTTTGGTACTTCGAGCTGCTTCGAGGTAGCCAATACCTTTTCGAAAAGCCCTGCTGGTATCCCCCCGTTTTAATTCTCTTGCCCTGATTTCGTGGCTTTTTATTTCAATATCGTCCACCGATTTTAATTTGGCAAAGCCCCTACGAATTGAACGGTAAAAACCTCCCCAGGAACCCCCTTTTTTTAATTTAACTATCTTTTTGAAAAAATCAACAGGTTTTTTTAAAGGGGGAAAAAAGAAAATGAACTGGGGGTTGTAACCCATTTCCCTCAGGATGCGCCGGTGTAATTCACCGTAAAAGCCAGCCCTGCAGGGTCCATAACCCCCGGCGCTAACAATTATTTCTACCCCTTTGGGCAGGGTTTCCAGGTAAGTTCCCAAAACCAGCTTGAAAGGAATACAGGCAAATTCAGGAGCATACTGAACTCCCAGGGAAAGAGTTTTAGGTGTTGGCCGGGGAGGAGCAATAACTTCATGGCCAATTTCCTCCAGCATTGATTGAAATACAATTGTAGATGTTCCCATGTGGGCGTATGTTACGCGCATTTTTTCTCACCCCGTTCTTTTTTCTTCCAGTTGATCCCACTTGCTGCAGCGACTACCCCAGCGGGCTAACAGTTCTCCTTCGGCCATTATATTAACAATTTCGCAGTTGTTAGGACAATCTTTACACTCAAAACTACTTGCTTCATACTGAAATTCGCTTAATTCAAAACCCAAAAACCTGGTTGGTTTGTCATTTTGAGCCGTGAGGCGTTTGGCGATTAAAGCGGCTCCAATTGCTCCCATCACATTGAAGTGCTGGGGGATTGTTATTTCTTCCCCCAGTGCTTTTTCAAAAGAAGCCTTAATTCCGGGGTTGGCTGCAACTCCTCCCTGGAAAACTATCGGGGCTAGGATATCCTTTCCCTTAGCTACATTATTCAGGTAGTTCCGAACAAGGGCTTCGCTTAGCCCGGCAATAATATCAGGAAAGCTGTGTCCGGTTTGTTGTTTGTGGATCATGTCGGATTCAGCAAAAACAGAGCAGCGTCCGGCTATGCGGACTGGATGGTTGCTTTTTAAGGCGAGTTCCCCAAATTCCTCTATTGGTATATTCAAACGGGCGGCTTGATGCTCAAGGAAGGAACCTGTTCCAGCAGCACAGACTGTATTCATGGCAAAATCAACAACAACACCATTGCGGATAATTATGATCTTGGAGTCCTGCCCGCCAATTTCTAAAACGGTTTGCACATCGGGAACAACGTGGGTTGCTGCAACAGCGTGGGCCGTAATTTCGTTTTTTACTGTATCTGCACCAGCAATTACT
>Ga0207421_10002896_pt1 | contig 20892 bp, 17 predicted proteins | sample SodLakKL_010_SED_4_FD_187542 | JGI IMG/M metagenome (GOLD analysis project Ga0207421, IMG submission 187542) | Alkaline sediment microbial communities from Lake Tanatar, Kulunda Steppe, Russia - 8KL_010_SED (SPAdes) (version 2) | ecosystem: Environmental > Aquatic > Non-marine Saline and...
AATGCCATCATCGCTCTGCGATGCTGTAAACTTAGCGGAAGGTTTGAGGATTTCTGGGAACGCAGGTCAGGATAGCTCTAACTTATTTGACCTGCACCCGTATTGTGGTATGATACATATGCAGAATAAGGAGCAGTACTGATGGAACAAAAGCGTGCGCAGATTGCATCCCATACTAAGGAAATAGAAAAACTCCAGGAAGAACTGAACAAAAACCTTGCTGAACTTGGAAGAATTGTATCTCCCCGTATGGAACCGGACCAAGTTCCTAAGGAAGGGACAATTGAACAGATTCGTTCGATAGAAGAAGAAATTGAGCGGATTGACCAGCTGATTGATGAAATAAACCAGGCAAATGTTAAGGCAAAATCATCTTCAGAGGAAATTTCTGAGTTAGAACAGAGGATTTCTTCCATAGAATTTGAAAAAAATTCTCTCTACAGCAGGATCGGCGTCATTGCATATGAAGAATATACTGCAGGGCAGGCTAAGGAAGAGTTTTCCCTGATTTTTTCATCGGTAATTCATCAGAACACCCAACTCACGAAAGCACAGAAAAGCCTGAAGGATATTGAACTTCGGTATGTCGCTGCATCAGTTTTTGAGCGCATGAGCCTGAGGATGAAGCAAAAAAAGATCAGAAAGGAAATTGAAGCTCTTAATAAAGAACGTGAACAGATGTTCCAGAAAGCTGGAAAAGAGATTTGTACTTCCAGTCTTATCAGGGAAATACGGAGCAAAACAGCAAGTACAATTGCTTCAGAATATGAGAGGCTTGAGAAAACCCATGAAGCACTCTACCGGCAGCTGGAGGAGAAAAAGAATGACAGACACAAAAATGAAGAAATTCTTTCCCATGCCGGCGTTTCTGACAATCTGGAAAAACGAGTGGATGAATTAAAGGAAAATAAGGCTGTCCATGAAAATAATTTGCGCAGCTTATATGCACATCTCGGCTCATATCTTTTGGACCGACCAGAAATTTATAAAGGACTGGATATTCCCGAACTTTCAAACACCTTGAAGCACATTGATGAGTGCAGGAAGAGCATAGAGAAGAAAGAGAACCAGGTGAAGAAGCTTGAAGCAGAGATGAAAATTGAGGAACTGAAGCAGTTTATAGAACGGGATAACCAGGCAATAGAGCGCAAACAAGCACAGATAACAAATCTCCAGAAGGAAATCCAGGAGATCAAAAAACGTGTCAGCCAAAACACAGAAAAGATCGACGAACTCAGCCAAATCATCGAAGAAAAATAGTACATCCCTTATCCGGAAAAAGAAAAGAAGAATCCCGAAAGCACAGCGAAGAAGATATATCTTGGCTTTTTCCTGCATGCTGCTTCTTTTTGCGGCGGGGATAACAGGGATTGCTTTGAGAAATACACACTCAACCTCAGCTTCCCATGAATACCGTATTATTGAAATATCTTACGGTATGTCTGTCAGAGATATTGCCCGTACGCTTCGTGATGAAGGGATTATCAGCAGCGCATGGGGGTTCCAATGGCATGTAAGACGAGAAGGTCTTGATTCCCGGCTCCAGGCAGGAACTTACCGCCTGCCGGTGTCCCTCACTGTCAAGGAGGCAGCAGCGGTTGTCTCCAGGGGATACATGCAGCATTCACACATACTGGTGTATCCCGGTCACACTATTGAAGAAATTGCCCGTCAGGCTTCAGGAAAAACTGAAATGAGTGAAGCGGCTCTCCTCGAAGAGATATACCGTGAAGCAGAAAAACGAGGATATCCGTTTGCTGAAGGGTTTTTCTTCCCGGGAACGTACCGGGTCCCTGTAGAAGGATTTTCTGCAGCACAGCTTGCTGGTGAAGGGTTCGACCGATTTGATCAATGGAAAGAGGAGCATCGTGAAGAGATTGAACAGTCGCCTTACAGCCTCGAACAAATTGTAATAACTGCCTCAATGATACAGCGTGAGGCAGGCAGCAGAGAGGAAATGCCGCTCATAGCAGGTATTATTTGGCAGCGGCTGGAGAAAGGGATGCCTTTAGGGATTGATGCAACAACGCGTTATGAAACCGGGGACTGGAAAAATCCTATCCGGTGGGAAGACCTGCAAAGAGTAACACCCTATAATACAAGGAGGAATACCGGATTGCCTCCCACAGGAATCTCTAATCCGGGTGAGGAAGCGCTGCTGGCTGCGCTCAGACCGGAGGATTCACCGTATCTGTACTATCTTCATGACAAGGAAGGGCAAATCCATTTTGCCGAAAGCTATCAGGAGCATCGAGAACATATTGAACGGTATCTGCGTTAACCCTTTGTTGACTTACATTTTGTTAGTGATTAGTATTAATCAACATTCAAATCAGTCAAATGGTATTATTCCCTGAAAGGGTCTGTCCGTTTTCATGTTCCGATACATGTCAAAAGCTGTACGTGACAGCCAGGCTGAGGAAATCTTGAACAGGAGAAAGTATGGCATATGATTCAAAACGGTTCCTTGAGAGGATGGTGCAGCGCATCCCTGTGCAGCAGAGAAAGGGCAGCCGTTGGAATTCTTTTTATCGACGACTAGAACAGCATTTTGAATCATTGTTCTCTCTCCTGCTTGAGCTTTACGGGACTACGTTTGACTTCCTGTATTTTGTTGAAGACCTGCTGTTTCTCATGTGGGAGTGCCATAGGGAAAGATCTCAGGGACTGCTGACCATGGACAGTAATTCTGAAAAAGATCCTGAATGGTTTACCCGCCAGGATATGGTCGGAGCAATTATCTATGCAGATTTATTTGCCGGGAACCTGAAGGGGCTTCAGGATCATCTTCCGTATCTGGAGGAGTTGGGAATAAACTATCTGCACATTATGCCGTTGTTCAAAACACCGGAAGGAGAAAGCGACGGAGGATACGCTGTTACAAGTTACCGCGAAGTGCAGCAGCATCTTGGGAGCATGGAAGATCTGCGTGAACTGTCATCAGTACTTCGGAAACGGGGGATTACCCTTGTGCTTGATTTTATCCTGAACCATACCTCGGATGAGCATTACTGGGCTCAGCAGGCTGCGAGGGGAGATCCCTATTATCAGAATTTCTATTATCTTTTCCCTGACCGCCGGGAGCCCGATGAATACAATGCTTATTTACGGGATATTTTCCCTGAGTCAAGGACCGGAAGCTTCAGTTACCGAGAAGATATCGGTAAATGGGTATGGACAACTTTTAATACCTACCAGTGGGATTTGAACTATAAAAACCATGAAGTCTTTAAGGCTATGGCAAGGGAGATGCTGTTCCTTGCCAATGTAGGGGTCGGTGTACTGCGTTTTGATGCGGTGGCATTTATTTGGAAGGAAAAAGGGACAGTATGTGAAAGCCTCCCTAAGGCCCATACAGTAATAAAAGCTTTTAAAGCCCTTGCTTCAATTGCTGCCCCTTCTCTTGTATTCAAGTCAGAGGCGATAGTCCATCCTGATGAAGTAATTCAATATGTGGGTAGCGATGAGTGCGTCCTTTCCTATAATCCCCTGATCATGGCTACAGCCTGGGAAGGACTGGCAACCAGGGACCCGAGACTGTTCAGGGAGTCAATTGGACATCGGTATTACATCCCTCCCGGATGCTCCTGGGTAAATTATGTGCGCTGCCATGATGATATTGGATGGACGTTTGATGATGGTGATGCCGCAGGTATAGGAATAAACGGCTTTTTCCACCGCAGGTTCCTTAATGAATTCTATACCGGCCGGTTTCCCGGCAGTTTTGCCCGGGGGCTTCCTTTCCAGGAAGATCCGAAAAACGGCGACTGCAGGATATCCGGAACATGTGCTTCCTTGGCAGGTCTTGAAAAAGGGGTTGTCACAGGGGATGAAGAGGAAATTTCTTTTTCTATAGCAAAGATTACCATGCTCTATGGAATTATCTTCACCCTTGGAGGAGTCCCGCTCATATATATCGGGGATGAAATTGGTATGCTTAATGACTATTCATATGCAGCTGAGGCAAGTAAAGCCAAGGATTCCCGGTGGGTGCACAGGGTCTCCATGGACTGGCAGAAAGCAGAACTCAGGCACCAGGCAGGGACGGTTGAACACCGAATTTTCAGCAGAATACAGCATATGGTACAGATACGGAAAAAGGAACCGGCTTTTTCGATGGGAGAATTAAAGATTGTTGATCACGGGCATCCGCACCTGTTAGCATATATGCGCGGTGGAGGTAATGACCGGGTAGTCATTCTTGCTAATTTTTCTGATCAGCCTACTCATATTTCAGGTAATGACATGCTGCTTTTGGATTGTCCTGCAGGGAGCATAGATATTCTTACTGGTGAAGTATTTTATAACGGAGTGGAAATACCTCCTTGGGGCATACAGTGGATAAAACCCTCGGCTGAGTTTGAAAATTGACCGACAGATTGCACCTTGAATGCAGGGAAACTTCTTTAGTGTTTTCCTCAGCTGTTGTATGATGGAAGCGGAGGTGGTTGCAGATGAAGTCAGATGAACACATTGCCCGTGAATTTTCATTACGGCCGATCAGAGAAATTGCTGAAACTGCCGGTTTAGCTGAAGATCTTGTTCCCCGGGGACAGTATATTGCAAAGATTCCGCTTAAGACTCTTGGCAGACTGGAAGAAAAGGGAGTAAAGGATGGAAAATTAATTCTTGTCACTGCGATGACACCTACTTCCATGGGAGAAGGTAAAACGACAAATACCATAGGGCTTTCCCAGTCATTAAAGAAAATCGGAAAGTCAGTAATGACAGCAATTCGAGAGCCTTCTCTGGGTCCATGCATGGGAGTCAAAGGCGGAGCAGCAGGAGGGGGATACTCTCAAGTGCTGCCGATGGATGAGATCAATCTCCATTTTACCGGTGATCTTCATGCAGTCACCGCAGCCCATAACCTTCTTTCTGCATTAATCGACAATCACCTGCACAGGCGGAAGACTCCGGAAATTCACCCGAGGAAGGTATTCTGGAGACGGGTTATGGATATGAATGACCGCAGTTTGAGAAATATCATTATCGGACTGGGTGCAGGAGGTGCAAACGGCACCATGCGTGACGACGGTTTCGAAATTACTGCCTCTTCTGAGGTGATGGCTGCCTTGTGCCTTGCAGGCTCAATTGAAGACCTGAAGCAGCGGCTGGCCGGGATTGTTGTAGGAGAAACTCCTGATAAACAACTGGTGACAGCCGGAGACCTTCATGCCCAGGGAGCTATGACGGCACTGTTAAAGGATGCGCTTTCACCCAACTTAGTGCAGTCCATGGAGGGGGTTCCCGTACTTGTCCATGGCGGCCCTTTTGCTAACATTGCCCACGGCTGCAATTCTCTTACTGCTACGAAGCTTGCTTTGAAAACAGGTGATTATACGGTGACAGAAGCAGGCTTTGCATCAGAGCTTGGTGCAGAAAAATTCTTTAACATCAAATGCCGGACAGGCGGACTTTCTCCCAGTGCTGCAGTGCTGGTTGTTACGTTGCGGGCTTATAAAACCCATGGGATAGAAAATATCATGAAGCATGCAGAGAACCTTAGCCTACACGGTGTTCCCGTGATTGTATCCATTAATCGGTTTCTCGGTGATCCCCCTTCAGATCTTAATGCATTAAAAAAAGAAATTGAAGAAAGAGGAGTCCCTGCAGAAATAACTGATTTCCGTGAATCAGGCGGTGCCGGGGGAACCGAATTAGCTCAGCGGGTTGTTGAGCTATGTGAACAGCCTCCGCAGTTCGCTCCCCTTTATCCATTGGACATGCCTCTTCGGGAAAAAATTGAGAAGATTTGTACCCAGATATATGGAGCTGGGGGTGTTCAGTATGCAAAAGGCACCATAACAAAAATCAAACGGTTAGAAGAGTATGGCTTCGGCAATCTCCCAGTCTGTATGGCCAAGACACAGACTTCCCTCACCGATGATCCGAAAGCAGCCGGACGTCCGAAAGATTTTACTATAACAGTCAGAGATGTTTCTGTCCGGGGTGCTGCAGGATTTGTGGTAATTTATACGGGTGAAATCATGACCATGCCAGGACTGCCTGCGGTTCCGGCAGCTGAGCATATTGATGTAGATGAAGAAGGGAATATTACCGGGCTGTTTTAACTTCAGCGCCCTTACCAGGGAAAGGTGTTTCTATATCCGCCTTTCCCTGTATGAGGGAACCTGTACAGGAATAACAAAACTGTAGATAATGCATTATGGAACGAGAACAGACGATTTATAAGATGACTGCTGATCTGCAGCAGCGGATCAGAAGAAATCCGCTGCTGAATATCGATGCATTTATTATCCCTTCACCCTTCATAAAAGACCCTGAAATTGTAGAAGATTTTGAGCATAGTTATGTATGGCTCGAAGATGGAGAACTGCTAGGATATATTCTGGTATATTCAGACCGTCAGAAGGGTATTTATCATATCTATAAGCTGGTGACCAGTCCTTTTGGAAGAGGCAGAGGGATCGGCCGGGCATTTATTGAGCACCTAGCTGAGGAAATTCCTGACAATTCCCAAATTTATCTTTATCTTTGGGAAAAACAGCCCGATACTTTGGAATTCTTCCGGAAAAAAGGATTCAAGGTAGGGGAGCAGATAGTATACCGCAACCGAATCTATTATCTCATGTCGGCAACCCCGCGCCGAATACTGAGAAGCAAGGAAAGCAAAGATGCCTGGCCTGCGGGCATACGAAGCGAGGATATTGGAAAAGCCCGTCATGATGCAAGAAAAACTGTCAGGCTTATTTCTCACATGGTTGAATCATTGTCGGTGGAAAATTCAGGGAAGATAATCGAAGACATTAACCGGGAGACCACTACCCTTGTAAATATCCTTAATATATTCCGTGATACGGTGAATATGATACATGAGGTAAACCTCAAGGACTTAATTATTGAAAGAATCATTCCTTATATCGAAGCTTCGTCTGTTCCCTGTTCTGTCGGTCTTCAGTTAGATGATGCAAGTCCTGTGGTCTTAGGGTACTATGTAAATTACGGCAGAGCTCTGATTAATATTACTTCAAACAGCCTTGAAGCTATCGAAGAAAGCGGAAGAAAAGGCCATATTGATTTTAGCCTGGAAGATTCCGGTGAACAGCTTGTATTAAAAATCCGTGACAACGGAACGGGAATCTCTGAGGAAATGATGGAGCTTAATGCTGAAGGAATTCCCAGCTTTGTAGGTAAATCCACAAAACAAAGGAAACACAGTGAAGGCCTTGGAACTCGTCAGATATTTTCCGTATTCGGCAAAGAGCATATCCAAGTCGAAAGTTCACCAGGAGAAGGGACTCAATGGACAATTTCATTGGACAAAGTGCCGGAAGGCCTTGATAAATGGTTTCTTCAATTGGAAAGGCGTGTCCATGAAACCAAGGAGCTGGTTGAACCGAATCTCATTACCTCTGCTACCCGAAGAACGGAAGTAATATCATATGTCTGGCAGCTGCGGAAAATGGAAATTCTTCTGTTTGATCTTATCCTGCAGTTTAGCCAGGATCATAATATTCGGATTATATACCGTACGATACTTTCCTATCTCCTGGGGGATATGGAAGAAAAAAACCTGAAGAAAGAGATCAGTTCTTATCGGTGCCGTCAGCGCAATATCCAGACATGGCTTTTTGAAATATGCACTCAGCTGAAGAGCAGGTGGGAGTCCCTTTCGCAAACGGTAGATCTGAATGAATACCAGGGCGCATTGTTCAGGAGTTATGCACAGGCGGATCAGGTGATCATTTTTACCATGGACCCGGAAAGCGGAGATTTTTTGGCTACTGACCGCAAGCTGGCTGAACATTTGGATTTTGTTCCTTATCTAGAAAAAGAGCGGGACAAACTGGTTCGGGGGGAACTCATAGGCGATATAAACCGTGAAGGACAGCCGATTACACTCGGAGTATGGAGTGTTTCCTCAAATCATGATCTGGGTGAAAAACTGAAGCAGATTAAGGCAGCGGCAAAAAGCCTTATGGATAGAGGAGTCCGCCCGGAAAAACGTCTTGCGTTTTACCAGTCTACCTATGCGAAACATACCCGGGACCTTGATCCCGACAAAGTAACCTCCTTTGGTGAATTTGCACAGACACCCGATGAGCAGTTATTCCATTATACACGCCCGATAGATGGCTTTATGAAGGATTATCTGCATATAATTGACTGAAAAAGGAAGCCTTCAGACTGCAGCCTTGAACACGGGGAGGGCTGTTTTGAAGGTTAACGGAGTTTTCAAAAATCCAGGGGGAGTATATGGAATCAGATATTATTCGATGGCTTCTCCAAGGTGATCCTGCTGTAAGATTCCAAACATATCGGGACCTGCTGGGCCTGGAATATCCCGAAATTCAGAAACGGATTCTCAAAGAAGGATGGGGGAAACAGTATCTTAATGCCAGGAAACCTGACGGGACCTGGGGAGACGGATATTACCGGCCGAAATGGACATGTACGCATTATACACTGCTGGATTTGTACAGGCTCAATGCAGTACCTGATGATGCAGGGATTCTCCCGGTCATAAGGAATACAGCTGTCAGCATGAAAGCAAATGACGGAGGGATCAATGCTGCGAAGACTGTGAAAAAAAGTGATTTATGCATCTGCGGAATGTTCCTTTCGGCTGCCTGCTGGGCGTCTCTGGAAGAAGAGCTGCTTGAGTCTGTCATTGATTTTATCCTTTCTCAGCAGATGGAAGACGGCGGTTTTAACTGCATGGCGAACAAATATGCGGTGTCCCACAGTTCTTTACATACTACAATCTCGGTTCTCGAAGGAATTCGGGAATACCAGGATTCAGGCTACCAATACCGCATGGAAGAGCTGGAACAAGCTGCACAGGAAGCCGAAGAATGGATGCTCAAACACAGGCTGTTTAAATCCGATCGTACGGGAAAGGTTATCCGACAAGACTTTCTTTCTTTAATATATCCCTATCGCTGGAAGTACACTATTCTCCGGGCACTGGATTATTTCCGGATGCGGGGTGCAGCCTTTGACCTGCGGATGGAAGATGCACTTGAGCAGCTGGTCCGCAAACGAAGAAAGGACGGACGCTGGGTGCTTCATGTCCCGCCGAAGGGCAGCCTGCACTTCCATATGGAGCAGCCGGGAGAACCTAGCCGCTGGATAACCCTGATTGCGCTTCGTGTGCTTTCCTATTATGGTAGGGGATGATAAGTAAATACCGGCGCCCGGACTCGAACCGGGATGTCCTTGCGGACAATAGATTTTGAATCTATCGTGTCTACCAATTTCACCACGCCGGCGCAGGGAACTTTGTACTATATATCAAATAATCGTACTTCCGTAAAGAGGGTTTTAATCTTACAATATGTTACTAGGGAGGTCCTTATGAAAATAGTAAAGATAGTATTAGTTTTTGCGGTTATCAGCATCTTTGCTTTGGCAGGAACTGCAGCCGACCCTGCTGAGGGGTACTGGAAAAGTATTGATGATGATACCGGCGAAGTGACTGCCTTTTGGCATATCTATGTGGAAGGAGGTAAACTGTTCGGTGAAATAGTAAAGATTGCCGATAAACCTGATTCCACACTTGCTGAAGATGTGGAACCCTCCTACCCTGATTTCCCCGTTCGGGGGGATTTAAGGCGGAGAAGGGTAATAAATACTCCCTGGTTATACAATTTGACAAGAAGATCTGAAGGTCACTGGAGAAACGGGCATATTATTGATCCAGAAGACGGGAGGCGATACCGCTGTGAGGTGATTTTCCATCCTGCCGACGGCAGGAACTATGAGGTAGATACTTTGGAGATGAAAGGAAGAGTACTGTTCTTTTCCCGGTCGCAGTTCTGGGAGCGTTCATCCCGCGAAGAAGTTGAGGAATTTGAAATCAGATTATAAGTATGACTAGTGAAGAACACCAGCAGCTGAACTGCAAAGGACTGCCGGCGTATGCATCCTGCCGGCTCTGTCCCAGGGAATGCGGTGTTAACCGCATAAGGGGGGAGGAGGGTTTTTGTGGCGCCGGCAGCAGCAGTGTCCTGGCATATGCAGGACTGCATAAGGGGGAGGAACCGCCGATCAGCGGCAGACATGGTTCAGGAACTTTGTTTTTCACTGGATGCCCCCTTAGGTGCTCCTATTGCCAGAACCGGCAGATTTCACACCGTAAGTCCAGGCTTGGAAGATCCATATCTGCCGAGGAAGGGGAACAGATATGTCTTATGCTTCAGGAGCTGGGGGCTGAAACCATTAATCTGGTAACGGGAACACACTTCATTCCCTCGATTGCCGAAATAATACACAGAGCAAAGGCTGCAGGATTACGCATTCCTGTGGTCTGGAATTCTTCAGGGTATGAATCGATAATCGGCTTGGAACTTATTGATCCGTATATTGATGTATATCTGGTGGATATGAAGACCCTGGATGCTTCTTGGGCTGCTCAATACAGTGATGCAAGCTACCCGGGAAAAGCAGAACAAGCTGTTTCCTATATGCTTAAGCGAAACCCTCTTCAGTATTCCGGAAACAGGCTGACTGGAGGGACCATCATCAGGCATTTAGTAATTCCCGGTGAACTGGAGAACACACGCAGGGTCATCCGCTGGTTTTCTGAACAGGCTAAGCACAGGGCGCAGCTTTCAGTGCTGCTGCAGTTCATAGATCAAAGGGGAGAACTGCAGCTCAGCAGCGAAGACCCTGCACATGTCATGGAAATGCTTGAAGAGTATTGCATCGATGAGGGATATATTCAGGAAATCGATAAACAGGATACGCATTGGGCTCCTGATTTCAGAAGAAGAAATCCTTTTCCAGATATGTATTCCTTCCCTGTTTGGCATTGGAGCAAAGGTTTTATGGTCTGAATCCCTATCGCGGTCCAATAACAGTAGCGTGAAACGGCTGGTGATGGAGGATATGCATCGTATTCTCGATATCCCTGCCGTTTGCAGTAATTACCTCGAGCTGTATTTCCGAAGCACGTTTAGCTGCAACAGGATCAAAGGGCACATTGCTGCCTGGATTCCATGTATCTCCTACCATTGCCCGAAAATCCGCCCAGGTTATATGATCAAGTGGCACAGCGGAAGGATCTAGTTTCGGATCAGCAGAATATACTTTAGGGATATTCGACAAGTTTATTACCCGTTTTGCTCCGAATCTTTCAGCAAGTATCACAGCATCATTGTCAGTTGAAAAACCCGGCTTCCAGCCTGCAGCAATAAGTATTTGCCGGGTGAAACTGATTTTTGCTGTCGGATCAGTGACAATCTCCGGTGAGCTGAATTCTTCAAAAATGCTTTGCAGCAGCTGTGCATTCAGCCAGGTTGCAGCAATACCAATGAGATCTGCCTGAAAGGGAGAGGGTTTTTGCACAATTTCCTTATATGCCTGCTGGTATTTCCTCGCAGAGGACCCTCCGCCGGTGACAATGATCAGGGACTGCTCCTTTCTCTCGCTTAAAAATTCCTGAACTGCACGTGAAAACTCAGAAAGAAATGCTGCATCCACAGAGTCCGGGACGATAATGGATCCGCCTAGCGAAATAACAGTTACTTCACTCATGAATTCCTCCTAAGGACATAGTATCCCAAAGTTAAAAAGGCAGCAAATAAGAAAAAATTTTTTTTTTAATTTGAAGCAGGAGACGAGTTTTTGCAGTTAATAGTTTGTGTAGACCAAAACAATACATTTTTTTAATGGAGGAAATGTTATGAGAAATTTGAATTCTGTTTTAATTGAAGGAAATCTTACCCAGGATCCTGAATCACGGACCACAAGCGGAGGCACCCTCTTATGCAAATTTTCTATTGGTGCAAACAGGTCATTTAAGAGCAAAAGCCAGGAGGCGCTTCAGGAAGAAGTTTCGTATTTTTCTGTTGATGTTTGGGGAGAACGGGCTGAGCCATGTATCGCATACTTAAAAAAGGGGAAGAAAGTCCGTGTGCTTGGGAGACTGAAACAGGAACGCTGGGAAGCAGCAGACGGAAGCAAACGTGATCGGGTAGTTATTGTTGCTGAGCATGTGGAGTTTGGACCGGGAGGGAAGAAGATGCAGGAAATGGAAATGCCTAATGAATCAACTGGCTGAAGCATGCCCAGTACAGAAAAACATGCTCTTTCCTTTTATACGTTTTATTCTTATACTTAATGATATCCAACCAGGACAGAATAGGAGATGAGCATGAGCGAAGTTGTATTAAATGACAAAAATTTTGAGCAGGAAGTACTTAAGTCGGATAAACCCGTTTTGGTAGATTTCTGGGCTGATTGGTGCATGCCGTGTAAAGTACTCGGTCCGATTATAAAAGAAATCGCCGAAGAATACGGGGACAAGATAAAAGTTGGTAAGCTGAATGTTGATGAAGCTGGAGATGTTGCTGCACAATACAATATCATCAGCATCCCGACCCTTATAATCTTTAAGGACGGCAAACCAGTTAATCAGCGGATCGGTGCAGGATCAAGAAAAGCTATCGAAGAATTTATCGGCGAATATATTTAGGAAAGCAGATATCATCCGGATCTTTATTAAGGATCCGGATGATACTGATTTTGATTGTTTTCATAGCCGAAGGTAGCTCCGCGGGTGGGAACGACAATCCAGTCATTGCGGCTGTCAGTACTGCTTCCCTCAATCCTGCTCATTGAACGTGTCGCGGTACTGTAGGTAGAGTCTATCCCGTCTTCTGGTTTAACTTTCTGGGGACAGGCATCCCATCCGCCTTCAGAGCAGAGCGCCATGGTTCTTTGCTTCATGCTGCTGCTTCCGAAGCCGCGATACTGATCATCTGACTGGGAAGTTCTGTTGCTGTAAAACACTCCGTTCATACATGCTCCTTCAGGTGAATCATACAGGCTCAGCACCCCGTTATTGCTGGATAAGCCTACTCCGTCGGGAATAAACACATCCCATGCTTCATCATGGGTGCCCGGCAATTGAGATGAAGACGGATCCTCTGTCTCATCCAAGGCAGCAGGATCAGTGCTCCTGCAGTGAATAATCAGATATTCTCCTTCTGTTACCTCAATTGCAGGCAGGACTTTTTTCTGCCGGTAATCATGCTTAACCCCGTCAAAAAATGTAATTCCTGCAGTATTCCCGGAAGAGGTCACAAGAAGTTCGACTCGGTCAGGATGGGTATCATTTCCCCGGGTAGTAAACTCATTGATGAGAAGACCTGCAGGGTTCGGATTGTAGCCGTACACTGGAGTGATAAGCATGAGCTGATTGTGTGATCCGTCACGGAAAATCCCGTCAAGCACTTGCCGTTCCCCCGGCGGTATAGCATCCCGTATATGAACAGTCAATGCCAGCCCGTCTCTGCTGATGCCGGTTACCTCATTCCCTCCGCTGACCGAAACCTGTTTCTTCTCTGCGGTAACAGGTTTATCGAAAAGAATTTGAATCTCCCGTTCCCCTTCAGCAAGAACAGAAACAACCGTGGGAGGCACGAGATCCCCGGAGAGCAGATTCCTTGGGTCTTCAGGAAACAGAACCTTGCAGGATACAGCAGAAACCGTAATACTTACACAAAGGTACAGAAGATAAAGCTTCTGCAGCGTTACCGGTGGTTTTATCATGGATGATAACCTCCTTTATCCTGAGCAACCTTCGGGAGTAAAGGATTTGATTCAGCAGAGATGCATTATTATTAAATAAGGAATAAGTTTTTGTAATTTAGATAGAGCATGCATCACAGCTTGATCTAAGGTGAATGCCGGTACGTTGAACAGATTGCCGGGGACATGGTATACATAGTCTTTATAAGCGGTTATGGAGTATCCGCAGGTGAGCATCGATTCCCTGCCAGTGCCTTGTCTGAAGGCTGCAGGGTACAGAAGAAGCTAATAAAAAAAAACACGTGTACATATCAGGAGAAAAGAATGGCAAGACTATGGGAGAAAGACTACAGCATAGATGCTCTGCTCCATGCCTTTACTGTCGGGAATGATTACCAGACTGATGCAAAACTGGTGACTGCTGACTGTACGGCATCAATTGCCCATGTTTCAATGCTCCACCATGCAGGACTGCTGGAAGAATCTGAAGCAGCTGAACTTAAGCGTGCTCTGAAAACTTTAATAAGTCAGGCTGAATCCGGGGAATTTGTCATCAAGCCGGAAGATGAGGACTGCCATACAGCGATTGAACAGTACTTGATTGAACGGCTGGGCGAGACGGGAAAAAAGGTCCATTTGGGAAGAAGCAGAAACGACCAGGTGCAGGCAGCGCTGCGGTTATGGGGAAAGGATATGCTGTTCCAGACTATGGAAGCCGGGTTTGCACTGTCTGCAAGACTGCGGCGCCTTGCAGAGAAACATATACGTGTGCCAATGCCCGGAAGGACCCATATGCAAAAGGCCATGCCCTCTTCTGTCGGATTATGGGCAGCTTCTTATGCAGAGGAGCTCCTTGATGAATCAGCGCATTTATTTTCCGTATTGGAGCTGATAGATCAAAGCCCTCTCGGTGCTGCTGCAAGTTACGGCGTGCCCCTGCCCTTAGACCGGGAATACACTGCCCGTCTGCTGGGCTTTTCCCGGGTTCAGAACAATGTACTGTATGCAAACAACTCCCGGGGTAAGTTTGAAGGGGTGATAGTTGATGCACTGGAGTATATAGCCCTCACCTTAAGTAAAATAGCCCAGGATCTCATTCTTTTCTCAATGCCTGAATTTGGATATTTCAGCCTTCCTGATGAATTATGCACTGGTTCCAGCATTATGCCGCAGAAGAAGAACCCGGACGGTCTGGAGCTGACTCGTTCTCGGGCGGCTCTTGTTTCTTCATGCGGGACAGCCATAAAGCATATTATCAGGTCGCTCCCCTCAGGATATAACCGAGATTTTCAGGATACCAAAGAGCCGTTTATTCAGGCAGCTCAGCATGTGATACTCATGATCAGAGTAATGGACCTTACCATTGAAAAGCTCCAGGTGCATGAAAAAGTCCTGGGGGAGGCATGTACCAGTGAACTCTATGCTACAGATCATGCAATATCATTGGTAAAGTCAGGAATGAGTTTCCGGGAAGCCTATCGGCAGACGGGCGCCCATCCTGAGGCCTGGGAAAGCAAAGACCCGCTTGAAGCAATCATGGAACGGAAGTCCCAGGGTACCACCGGAAATCTCGGCCTGGATGTTTTTGACACAGAGCTGAAACGGCTGCAGGCATATACCGAGGACCGAAAACTAACTTTCCAGCAGGCCCTCAGTTCTCTCACCGGCCGGCAGATCGTTTTTTTCTCAATTTAGTGCATATGTTCCAGAGCTTGGGCAATGTTTATGAGGTAGTCCCCGATATGCTCTAGATGCTTAAGATAGTCAATTAGGCAAAGCTCGGAATTCACATCCGAACCTTGCTGAATCCTATCCTGGGCTGCAGCTTTCAGTCTGTTGCGGGTGTCATCTACACGCTTTTCAAACTCTTTTGCTTCAGCAAGCTCATCATCACTGATATGCCGGTCCAGCTTGTCTTTAATGAAATTAATGAATTCCTGGACCTGATGGTTGTATTCTACGATCTGGTTGTGTGCTTCTTCATGGAGGAAAATTTCCCGGTTGTACTTCTGCTCAGTGAGGAGAACAAGATTAAAGGTACTGTCAGCAACACTTTCGAGCTCATTGACGATCCGCAGCAGGGCATTCACATTTTCAAGGCTTACCTCGGTCATGCTGTCGCCTACCATATCAGAAAGAAACTTGGTAAGCTCCAGCTGCATCTGGTCAGAATACTCCTCGATTTTCTTTAATTCTCCCACTTCGTTGCCCATGTCTCTTTCCGATGACTCATATACCACCCGGTAACGGGAGAACATATCGAGGACAATCCTTGCCATTCGGGTAGTCTCATCCCTCACTTTCAGCAGATAAATCTCCGGAGTATCCTGATAGGTGGTAAAATAGCGGAATTCATATTTTGTATGGATATCAGCAACAGGTTCGTCGCCGGGAACTATGCGTTTTACGAGATTTGCAAAGCGTCTTACAAAAGGCAGAAATACAATTGCATTGAATACATTGAATATCGAGTGGTACATTGCCAGGTGAATAGGAAGGTCTGCCGTGGAATAAGCATCTCCGGGTACGATATTATCTATAAATTGGAGAATCGGCTGAAAGAGAATGATTACCCAGATGGTTCCCAATACATTAAACATAATATGGGCGATAGCTGCTCTTCTGGCAGAGAGCGTTGCACCGATAGAAGCCAGGAAAACAGTTACTGTTGTACCGATGTTCTGGCCAAGCAGCAGGGCTGCTGCTGCGGGGAAGTTGATCCATCCGGCATAAGCCATGGTCAGGAAAATTGCCATTGCAGCTGATGAAGACTGTACCACTACAGTTACTGCAATACCCACTAAGACGAAGACCAGCAGCCTGGGTATATTGGCCGGATCAAAATCAGCAAGAAAGGCGATGACTTCCAAGTGCTCCTGGAGGTCAGGCACTGAATCCTTCAGGAAGGAAAGACCGAGAAATACAATCCCGAACCCGATAAAAATCTGACCGAGGTTTTTAAATTTTGAATACTTAAAGAAGTAAAGAGGAAATCCGATTGCTATAGCAGGTATTGCCAATGCATATATTTCCAGTTTGAAGCCAAGGACAGCAACAATCCAGCCGGTTACTGTAGTCCCGATATTTGCACCGAGAATCACCCCGATTGCCTGGACAAGATTCATCAGTCCTGCATTGACAAAGCTGATCATCATTACTGTCGTGGCTGAAGATGACTGCACCATGACAGTAACAGCGAACCCAGTGAAAAGTGCTGCCACCCGGTTGGCTGTCATAAAATTAAGTATAGTTTTCATTCGGTGCCCAGCAGCTTTCTGGATTCCTTCACTGAGGACACGCATTCCGTACACAAACAGCCCGAGACTGCCTAGTATAAGTAGGACCTGATAGATGACCTGCATAGCAACGAAATAGTAGCAATCTGACAGGTAAGTGTAAATAGAGAATATCTCAAGGCGGCTAAAATTGTTCGATTTATCGGTCTTTCATCCAGGTTATAAGTCCCTGTATGATGAGAGCGGCAGCAGCTGCACTGTAGGGTACTGCAAGGATAAGGGATGAAGGGAGATCATATAAGCCCTGGGCTCTGTTTGCAGCAAGTTCTGCAGCTCCGAATATAAAGGTGGCTGCAAGCACACCCCAGGGATTCCTTCTCCCAAGATATATAGCGGCAAGCGCTATCCAGCCTCTTCCTGCTGAAACATGGGGGATGTATGCCCGGAGGCCTAGGGTCAGAAGTCCGCCGGCAGTCCCGCATGCAAATCCTGATAAAGCGAAGGCAGTAATCCTCGTAGAGAAGGGAGAGATGCCTCTGATCTGGGCTACATGAGGATGGTAGCCTAACGCCCTGATGCGCAGGCCCAGTGGTGTGGAAGAGTGAATATACCAGAGCATCAGCAGGACTGCAGCGGCAAAAAGAAACGGCACCGGGATGGAAAACACCGTAAAAGGTCTTGGAAAATCTGCAATCCGCAGTACACCCCGGGTTTGGAAGAACAGGGAGGAAATCACTGCTGTCAAACCGGGGATCAGCAGGTTCAGCCCGAGTCCTGTCACAAAAATATTTGCATCACCCTTTAATGCCAGAGAATAGGCAAGAAATGCTGTCAGAGCAGCAGCTGCAGCACCGCCGAGGATGCCTAATAGCGCACTCTGGGTCAGAATGCTGATAAGATATGCAGCAAATGCTCCTACTATGATAAGTGCTTCTAGGGCAATATTCAGTGTCCCGGCAAGATCGGTGAGCAGCCCGCCAAATGAAGCAAGAAGTATCGGCATGGTATAATACAGAAGATTTATGATCAAAGCAGACCTCCTCTGTCTCGGTCCCTGAACAGCTTAAGGGTTACCAGCATCATGATAGCTCCTTGGATGATCCTCCCCAGATCATATGTCGCAGCAGCTCCTGCCATTGCTGATGATATGCCGGTTTCAATAAATGCGATAAGCAATGCAGCATATATTGTCAGCGACGGATGCAGACCTGCAATAAGTGCTGCGGCAATACCGTTCCAGCCAAGTCCTGAAGTGAATCCCTGAATTGCCCGGTAGTGGACCCCAAGTAAAGCAATCCCTCCGACAAGGCCGTACAATGCGCCGCTTAATCCTATGGGAAGGATATGGTAATTCCTTGAAGAAATTCCCCCGAAACGGGCAAAGGAGGGGTTCTCCCCAAACATTCTTAAACGGTAGCCGGAGAGACTTCTGGCAAGCCAGAAACGGAAAAACACTACCGCTGCCAGTGCTATAAACAGGCCGCTGTGTAGCGGAGAAGGGGGAAGAATCTGAGAGAGGTGATAGGTCTCAGGGATCCTTGGTGTAGTGATGAGGTAGCTTGTCTCATCACGCATCGGTCCGCTTATGAAATAATCGCAGAGGTAAACTAAGGCACCTGAAATAAGAAATGATGATATCAGCTCATGGAGGGATAACCGGTATTTCAGCCATCCTGATACTGAGGCAATAAGAAAGCCGACAGCAGCAGCTGTGAGGAGAAGAAGGGGGATGCCGATGCCCCGGGGAAGCTCAGGGAAGAATAAGCCTACAGCCAGTGCAGCAACAGCACCGCTGTATACCTGTCCTTCTCCTCCTAAGTTCATCTGCCCGCCGCGGAATGAAAGGACAATCCCGACACCTGCAATCATAATCAGCAGTGCAGAGGAAAGGTACTTTCCGAACACATATAAGTTCCTGAACGGACCACTGTAGAAGCTCCTGATAGCTGCAAACGGTTCCGGACTGAGTATGGCCAGCAGCAGGGTGGTAATACAGAGAATAAGGGCAGTTACTGCAAGTTTATTCTTCATAAATGCTCTCCTTTCCTGTCAGGATCGCATCGCCGACTTCAGCTGCAGTTACCCGTGAGGTTGATGCGGTCCTTACCAGTGATCCCCGGTAGAACATGGCAATTCTGTCACTATATGCAAGGGCTACATCAGTTTCAGAAGTAATCAGCAGCACAGCACATTGGTTGTTCATCAGATCCTGAAGGGTTCTGAATACCTGCTTTTGGGTCATTACATCCAGTCCCCATGTAAGTTCACAGGCAATCAGCAGCGCAGGTCTTCCTGCCAGCTCACGGGCAGCAACCAGCTTCTGGATATTTCCTCCGGAAAGCGAGAGCATCAGATCTTCAGGACTGCCTTGAATCGCAAGCATCTGAATAAGTGTTTGGGTGTACCCTTCGGACTGTGCTTTATCTATGAAAAGACCAGCTGGGTCCCTGGTCAGTTCGGAATGGACGTGAAGTATTGCATTATCCTCCACGGTACTGCGCACAGCTGCTGCTGATACCAGCCGGTTGGAAGGTATGTAGCCGATGCCGGCTTTCCTCAGTTCCTTAGGAGAGGGGACCCCTGGCGGGAAACCGGCGAATTGGATCCTGCCCCCGGTAACGGGAAACTGGTCTGTCCTTCCTTCCGGATTGTATGAAGTAAGTACCTGTTCAAGGCTTAAAAGCCCGTGTTCACGTATGCCCACACAGGCAAAAATTTCTCCAGGATAGACTGAGAATGATACATCTTTCAGTGATGAGGGAGAATTTGGATCTTTGCCGGCACTTACATGCTCAAGGGAGAGAACAGGTGACTGACTGTACCGGTTTTCCTTCCGGATGCTGCTTGGGAGGTCATACCTGTCAGGGTTTTTCGTTGTTTCTTTACCAGCTCCCATCATCAGGCGGGTTGCCTTTTCAATTGTAATTCCGTCGGGGGAAAATGTACCCATTACCTTCCCTTTCCTGAGAATGGTTATCCTGGAGGCCATGCGGAAGGCGGCAGAGAGTTTATGGGTAACTACGGCAACAGCAAATCCTGCTTCAGTAAGCTGCTGTACTACAGAAGCAAAAGGAATCGGTTCGGTTCCCGTAAACAGAGAATGAGGTTCATCGAATACGACCACCCGGACTCCTCTAATCAGCAGCGAGACAAGTGCAGCAGTTTGTATTTCGTTGCTGTCCAAAGCTGAAGCTTTTTTACGGTATGGAAGAAAGAATCCGTACTGGTCGCAGACTGAGTCAACCTGTTCCCTGACAGCTCCATTCCTCGTAAGTCTGCCGAGAAGAAATGTCCCTTCTGCACCGATTACGATATTCTCCCATACGGTGAGTTCAGGAATGCAGTTTGACTGCTGATGGACCATTCCGATTCCCTGAAGCAGTGCATCATGGGGAGAAGAAAAGGAAACAGGGAGACCGCTGATTGTCAGTTCACCTTCATCGGGATGCTGATCACCGGAGAGGATTCTCATCAGCGTAGATTTCCCTGCTCCGTTCTCCCCAAGGATGCAATGCACTTCCCCTGCATGAAGATCAAGGTCTATCTTATCGCATGCTCTTACCTGGTTGCTTTGATAGGTCTTCGATATTCCCCTGCATGAGAGCTGGGCTGCACTGCTCCGGCTGAAAGCTTCCATTGAGTCTGCCTCCGGATTACCGGCCGGTTTCAAACTCTTCTATGCGTTCAAGAAGCTGGTTCCTGATGTCTTCCGGCACGTGTTCTTCAAACAGAGGGTCGTCAGTAACAAACTGAATAAATCCTTCTTTTATCCCGGCTTCATCTGCACTTCCAAAAGGCAAGGTGCCTTCAATTGCCTGGGTAACTGCTTGATATGTTGCCTGCTCCTGTCCTATTGATGTTGACCCGATGACAACACCGGGGGCATGGGAGTAGCCGCTGGTATCATACCAAACGATATATGCCTGATAATCGATGGCTGCTTCCAATACTCCAAAATTTGCCCCTCCGGAAATAGGAACAATAACATCAGCTCCGCCGGAGATCATTTCCCGGGCAAGTTCTTTTCCTTTTGCTGCATCATACCAGTTTCCCACTACCCGGAAATCTACTTCCGTACCCGGTGCAGCATCATTTGCTCCGTCACGGTACCCGGGGAGAATGGACTGTGTCATGTCAGGGTATTCCTGACCTGCCA
>Ga0207421_10002897_pt1 | contig 20890 bp, 21 predicted proteins | sample SodLakKL_010_SED_4_FD_187542 | JGI IMG/M metagenome (GOLD analysis project Ga0207421, IMG submission 187542) | Alkaline sediment microbial communities from Lake Tanatar, Kulunda Steppe, Russia - 8KL_010_SED (SPAdes) (version 2) | ecosystem: Environmental > Aquatic > Non-marine Saline and...
CTTCTTATCGTAATCGGTATTATCGCCATTCTTGCCGCAGCGGTAATTATCGCCATAAACCCCGGACAACAGTTCCAGCAGGCAAGGAACGCCACAAGGTGGTCTCACATGAACTCCATAGCCAACGCCGTTTACTCTTATGCTATTCAAGAAGGAGGTAGTTTTCCTGATTGTGGAGATCCCGCGGAGCTAGAGGCTGGTGAAGAGGATTTTGGAGATGCGATAGATATTGAGGAGTGCAGAGGTGACTTAGAGGATCATTTGGGAGATCTCCCGGTAGATCCTCAAGCAGGAGACGAAGGAGAGGGTAATAAGGGATACTTAATAAGCACTGATGGAACGAGAATAAAAATTACCTCCGATGCACAAGAAGCACAGGATGCAGGTATAGAAGTAATCCAGTAAACCTCCAGATTTTTAAAGAAGTTTGAGACCCGGCTTTCAAAAAAGAGTCGGGTTTTGCTTTTGTAACGTTTTTATTTGCAAAAATAAATTTTTAAAGTAAAATGTTATAACCAGAGAAAAACCGTAAAGGTCGCCAAAAAGTAAGCAATTTACTTATGAAAAACACCAAACAAAAAGGACGCGCCCTGAGTACACCGAAGGGTTTTACGCTGCCACGCAACGTGAACGCCGAAGGCGGGTTCACGCTCATTGAGCTTCTTATCGTAATCGGTATCATCGCCATTCTTGCCGCAGCGGTGATAATTGCCATAAACCCCGGACAACAGTTCCAGCAGGCAAGGAACGCAACAAGGTGGTCTCACATGAACTCCATAGCCAACGCCGTTTACTCTTATGCTATTGAAGAAGGAGGCACTTTTCCGGATTGTGTACCCACTGAGGGTCTTGAGGATGGAGAAACGGCAAATGACTTGGAAGAATGTGAGAACGACTTGGAAGATCATATGTCAGAGCTACCGCTTGATCCCTCCGAAGGAGGTGAAGGGGGTACAGGGTATGAAATAAGATCTGACGGAACTAGGATAAGAATTACCTCTACTGCAGAAGAAGCCGATGAGATAGAGGTAATCCAGTAATTCTAACTAAGAGCTTACACCCAAAGCCCGGCTTTCTCCAAAGCCGGGTTTGTGATAGCATAAGAGAGATGGAAACTTTTGATACGCACGCGCACTTAAACTTTAAAGACTACGACAAAGACAGGGACGAGGCCATAAAAAACTCTCTCAGGGAGGGGGTTTTTGTGATAAACGTAGGAACCGACATAAAAGAAAGCAGAGAGGTGGTAAAGATAGCGGAGAGCTACGAGAGGGGCGTTTACGCCTGCGTAGGGCTCCACCCTTTGCACATAGAAAACGAAGACTTTAAAAAAACCTTTCCCGAGTACGAAAAGTTGTCAAAAAACCCCAAGGTTGTGGCTATAGGGGAAACGGGACTCGACAAGCACGGCGAAAACCCCGAAAAGCAAGAGGAGGTCTTTAGAGCGCACATTGAGTTGGCAAAAAAAACCGATCTTCCGCTTGTTTTGCACTGCAGAAAAGCACACGAAGATTTAATTTCAAATTTCAAATTTCAAATTTCAAATTCTAATTTAAGCGGTGTTATTCACTGCTTTACGGGAGGTAAAAAGGAGCTAAAAGAGTACTTGGATATGGGTTTTTATATCGGTCTTAACGGAGTTATTTTTAGGCTCAGTCTTGAAAAAGAAATAAAAGAAACCCCCATAGAGAGAATACTTCTTGAAACGGACTGCCCATTCCTAACTCCTCCGCCCGAAAAAGGAAGAAACGAGCCGCTTTTTGTAAAGCATATCGCCAAAGAAGTGGCGAGAATAAAGGGGATGAGTGTGGAGGAAGTAGCAGAGAAAACCACGCAGAATGCGAAAGAACTGTTCAGCACACAAGAATGACCCTTCGGCAGGCTCAGGGCAGGCAAATGTCAAAGCCCAAATGACAAAAGAATGACAAATGACAAAGTCTAAATGACAAAAGAATGACAAGTAACCGGTTTTAATTTGTTGTTTGGATTTTAGGTTTTGGCATTTTCGTGCTTTTCTAATTTCTAATTTTTAATGAATTTTTAATTGTTTATTTTCTAAAATAACCCGAGGGGGAGTGGGGTGAAATGGAAATTCAATAGAAATTAAAAAATAAAAATTAGAAAATGTTTTTAGTTGGACAAAACTCCTTTTTCTTTGTAAAATGACTCTTATGGAATACAATTCTCGCGAAATTGAAAAGAAGTGGCAGGAGTATTGGGAGAGAAAGGAAGTTTATAAAACTCCGGAAAAAGGGGAAAAGTTTTATCACTTGGTAATGTTTCCCTACCCTTCCGGAGATCTGCATATAGGGCACTGGTACAACTTCGTGGGAGGCGATGTCTATGCGAGAAAAAAGAGAATGGAGGGCTACAGGGTGATGTCCCCCATAGGATTTGACGCTTTCGGGCTTCCCGCAGAGAACGCGGCCATAAAGAGAAATATTCATCCGGAAGAGTGGACTCACAAAAACATAGAGAGAATGAGAGATCAGATAAGAGCCATGGGACCTGTCTATGACTGGGAAAGAGAGGTGGTCACTTGTTCTCCCGACTACTATAAATGGACGCAGTGGCTGTTCTTGAAGCTGTTTAAAAAAGGTCTCGCTTACAAGAAGAAGGCGCCGGCTAACTTTTGTCCTTCCTGTCTTACGGTACTTGCTAACGAACAGGTGGTGGAGGGCTTGTGTGAGAGGTGCGATGCTTCGGTAGAGCAAAAAGAGATAGAGCAGTGGCTCTTTAACGTAAGAAAATACGCCGATGAGCTCGACTCGGCACTGGAGGAAGTCGATTGGCCCGAGAGAACGAAGGCGATGCAGAGAAACTGGATAGGAAAGTCCGAAGGAGCGGTTATTAAATTCCCAATTCCCGGCTTTCAGTCTTTGGTTGATGTATTTACCACAAGACCGGACACGATATTCGGCGCAACTTATCTTGTACTCTCTCCCGAGCACCCTTTCTTAAAAGAAGCAAAAGGAAAGATGGAAAACACGGAAGAGGTGGAAGAGTATATAGAAAAAGCGAAAAACCGCTCCGAGAGAGAGCGAATAAGCGAAGAAAAAGAAAAGACGGGAGTGGAGATTAAGGGAGTTAAAGCCGTAAATCCGGCAAACAAGGAGGAGATACCTGTTTTTGTCGCTGATTACGTGTTGATGCACTACGGTACGGGGGCTATTATGGCGGTTCCCGCCCACGACAAAAGAGACTTTTCTTTCGCGGAAAAGCACGAACTGCCCATAACGAGAGTGATTTCCGGAGGAGAGGAGCTTCCTTACGAAGGAGAGGGGGAGCTCGTAAACTCGGGCGATTTTACGGGTGTTTACTCCGACAAAGCAAAAGAAGAGATAGTAAACTTTCTAGAAAAAGGGGAAAGAGCGGAGAAAAAGACAAGCTACAAGATAAGGGACTGGCTTATCTCCCGCCAGCGGTATTGGGGAGCTCCCATCCCCGTTGTGCACTGCAGTAAGTGTGGTAGCGTGCCCGTTCCCGAAGAAGACCTCCCGGTAGAGCTTCCTTCTTTGAAAGATTTTAGTCCTACCAAAGAAGGAAGATCTCCTCTTGCCAAAGCGGAAGAGTTCTACAAAACGGCGTGTCCCGAGTGCGGAGAAGAGGCGGAAAGGGAGACCGACACCATGGATACTTTTGTCTGTTCTTCTTGGTACTATATTCGCTACACGGACCCGAAGAACGAGAAAGAGTTTGCAAACAGGGAAAAAATAGACGAGTGGCTCCCCGTGGATATCTATATCGGAGGAGCGGAGCACACCGTACTTCACCTTCTTTACTCTCGGTTCGTAACCAAAGCTTTGCGAGACATGGGTTACCTTTCTTTCTCCGAGCCTTTTCAAAAATTAAGACACCAAGGGATAATTTTGGGAGCTGACGGGCAGAAGATGTCCAAATCCAAAGGTAATGTTGTGGATCCGGCAAAGGAAGTGGAAAAATACGGAGTAGACAGCGTGAGAATGTATTTGTGCTTTATGGGTCCTTACGAACAAGGAGGCCCTTGGGACCCCCAAGGCGTAAAAGGAGTGAGAAGGTTTTTAGAGAGAGTATGGAAACTCCGGGAAGTTACACAGGAGAAAGATGATGAAGATTTGGAAAAAGAAGTGCACAAAGCAATAAAAAAGGTTACCGAAGACATAGAGGGGATGAGGTTCAACACGGCCATTTCCGCCCTTATGACACTGCTAAACGAAATGAAAAAACCGGGAAAAGGGCAGGTAAAAACGTTTCTTCTCCTTCTTTTTCCCTTCGCCCCTCACTTTGCCTCCGAGATGTGGAGCTTGATGGATTTTGAAGGGGAGATTGAAGAAAAAGAGTGGCCGCATTACGATAAAGAAAAGATAAAGGAAGAGGAAGTAACCGTTGTGCTTCAAATTGACGGAAAAACGAGAGACACACTTCTTTTAAAAAGAGATACGCAGGAGGAGGAGCTGGAAAAAGCCGCCCTTGCGAATGAAAAAACGAAAAAATGGATAGAGGGGAAGAGTATCAAAAAAGTGATAGCGATAAAAAACAAATTGGTAAATATTGTAACAAAGTAATATTACAAACATTAATTTTTGCTATCTATGCAGATTATAATTGCCGGGGCTGCCGGTCAGGGATCGAAAAAGGCGGGTCTCTTGATCGGGAAACTTCTCAATCACTACGGATATAAGATCTTTATCCATGAAGATTACCAGTCGGTTATAAAGGGAGGGCATAACTTCTCTCAGGTTTTGGCATCCAAGAGAGAAAAAAATGCCATAAACGACAAAATAGACTACCTACTTGCTTTAAACAAAGAAGCGGTGGAAAAGCACGCGTCCAGATTAAAGAAAGGAGGTGTTCTGCTTTATGATAGCGAAATTGAAGGCATAGAGGATATTGACCTTTCCGATGGCATTTACAAGGAAGAAGCTCCCCTTAAAGAATTTGTGGAAAGAGCGGAAGGGATAATGCTTATGAAAAATACGGCGCTTGTTTCCTGCTTTGCCAAGACAGCGGGGCTTGCCTGGGAGGATGTAGAGGAGGTCTTAAAAAGAGAGTTGCCGGTGGCAACACAGAAAAACATCGAGGTGGCCAAGATAGCTTTCCGGGAGACAAAAGCAAAGAAGACTCTGGAAAAGACGGAAGATGAACCGTCTTTCCTTCTGGCGGGAAATCAAGCGGTGGGTCTCGGCGCTCTGGAAGCGGGACTGGAAAACTATTACGCGTATCCGATGACTCCCTCGACGGGCGTACTCAGATTTCTTTCCGGAATAGACGGAGTGAGAACGTTTCAGCCCGAAAGCGAGATAGCGGTTATAAATAGCGCACTCGGTTCCGCCTATACGGGAAAAAGAACAATGATCGGGACTTCCGGTGGCGGTTTTGCTCTTATGACGGAAGGTATAAGTTTTTCCGCGCAGGCGGAGATTCCTCTTCTTGCCGTTTTAAGTCAGAGAATGGGACCTGCTACCGGTGTTCCCACTTATCAGGGGCAAGGAGATCTGCTTTTTGCTGTTTCCGCGGGGCACGGAGACATGATGCGCTTTGTTACCGCGCCCGGAGACGCTAAAGAAGCCTATATTCTCGCCGGAAAGTCGATGAATATTGCCTGGAGATATCAACTTCCTTCCATACTTCTTCTCGACAAAGAGGTTTCCGAAAACACGTACAGTGTTACTAAAGACTTTCAGATAGTAAAAGAAGATGCGGTTTTTGGAGAAGACAGCGAGGACTACGAGCGCTACGGGGGAGAGGATGTTTCTCCTATGCTCTTTCCGGGAGGAGAGGCGCCGGTCAAGGCAAGTGGCTACGAGCACACCAAGAAAGGGATAGCCACGGAGGACTCTGAGGAGATAACCGCGATGCACGAAAAAAGACTCCGTAAATACGAAAAGCTTAGAGAAGAAGTGGAAGAGATGGAAGAAGCGGTAAGAACTTACAAAGAGGGGGAGGTAGCGATAATCTTTTGGGGATCGAGTAAGGGAGCGGTATTGGAAGCGACAAGAAATATGGAGGCAAGACTTATTCAACCTCTCGTAATGGAGCCCTTGCCGGAAAAAAGGCTAAAGAAAGCTCTCCGTGGAGCAAAGAAGGTTGTCTGTGTGGAAACGAATGCGACAGGTCAACTTGCCAAGCTTCTTAAATCAGCCGGCGTAAAGGTAGACGAGAAGATACTAAAGTACGACGGAAGGCCTTTTACTGTGGAAGAGCTAAGAAGAAGAATAAAAAAAGAGCTGTAGTATAATTTCAAATTTCAAATTTAAAATTTCAACTGAATTTTAAATGAAAAAATTTCAAAAAGAGTATAACCTGGAAGAAAGAACTGCGAAGTTTGGAGAAAATATCATTATTTTGTGTAAAAGAGTTAAAAGCGATCACGTGACAGAGCCAATTATTCGACAACTTGTCAGGGCGGGAACGAGTGTTGGTGCAAATTATACGGAAGCTAACGGGGCGAGCTCAAAGAAAGACTTTAGAAATAAAATATTTATATGTAAAAAGGAAATTCAAGAGACAAAACATTGGCTAAGAATGCTTGGGAAGTGTGGCTACAAAGAAGAAGAGCTCAGAAGAATCCAGAAAGAGGCGCAAGAACTATCTTTAATTTTTGGAAAAATATCAGCAACGCTTAATAAATAGTTATTTAAAATTAAGAAAATTAAAATTTAATTGAAATTTGAAAATAAAAATTTAAAATTAATACCTTTATGGAAAACATTAATCTTCCCACAAAAAACACTTGGTGTCCCGGATGCGGAAACTTCGGGATACAAAAAGCGCTGACCGATGCCGTATCAGAAATGGACAGGAGAAAGGCGGTGCTTGTTTCGGGAATAGGATGTCACGGGAAAATGTCCGACTATTTGAACATAAACAGCTTTTACTCCTTGCACGGAAGAGCGATTGCGGCCGGAGTAGGGGTGAAACTCGGCAACGAAGAGCTTGACGTCATCTGCTCTGTGGGAGATGGAGACGCGTACAGCGAGGGGGTTGCACATCTTATCCATGCAGCAAGAAGAAACTCCAATATTACGGTAATCGTTCACGATAACCATGTTTTTTCGCTTACCGTAAAGCAAAGAACAGCTACCAGCCCGAAAGGATTTGTCGGAAGTACTACGCCCAAAGGAAGCGTGGAAGAGCCGATAAATCCTTTAAAGCTAATGCTTGAAACGGGGGCCACTTTTGTGGCAAGAGGGTATTCCGCAAAAACAGAACACCTAAAAAGACTTATTTTAGAGGGAGTAAGACACCAAGGATTTTCTTATATCGAGGTTTTGCAGCCGTGTATTGCCTGGTATAATACATACGAGAGCTATAACGAAAGGGTTTACGAGATGGAAAACGAGTTTATGGAGATGAGAGATGCCAAAGAAAAAGCATCGGAGTGGGATTATAGCAACTCGGACGCGAAGATTCCCTTGGGAGTTTTCTATAAAGAGGAAAAAGATACCTTTGAAAATCAAACGGGCAGATCTTTTTTCGTAGATGTAAACAGCGTATTGGAAAAAACAAAGTAAGAATTATCAAGTATGACAAAAAAAGCAGTGATTCTCGCCGCGGGTTGGGGTACAAGACTGAGACCGCTCACTTTCGGAAGACCAAAGCCGGCTATTCGCCTTACAAAAGAGACCCTTATAGAGCACAACCTGAGAGAACTTTCCGGTCTTGTAGAGGAGGCCGTTATCGTCGCTGGTTATAAGGAGGAGATTATAAAAGAGATACTGGGAGAAGAGTTCGCGGGAATAAAAATAACGTATGTTAATCAGGAAGAGCAACTTGGAACGGGTCATGCCGCCAAGGAGGCGCTTCCTCACCTTGATGAGGAGTTCATTATTCTAAACGGAGACGATATTTACTTAAGGGAAGACATTGAAGCGTGCCTTAAAAGAAGCCCTTCCATTCTGCTAAAGAAAATGGAGGACCCCCGAGGATACGGTCAGGTTTCTACAGAGGGTGATAAAGTAAAGGAGATAGTGGAAAAACCACCCGTGCCGGTGAGCAACCTGATAAATGTGGGGTGTTACCACATAAATAAGGATTTTTTTCGAGAAGAGATCGAAAGATCGGAGAGAGGAGAGTACGAGATTACAGATTACTTGAAAAGTTACTTGCAAAAAGGCGGGGAAATAAGCTATGCGCTTGCCAAGAACTGGATGCCGGTTACTTATCCGTGGAACATACTTGACGCTTCGGAGGATGTATTAGAGCAAGATGAGGAGAAAAGAGAGGGCGTGATCGAAGAAGGGGCTTTCGTGGAAGGAAAGGTGATTATGGAGAAAGGGAGTATGATAAAAAAAGGAACCGTTGTGGAAGGCCCCGTTTATATCGGGAAAGATACCGTAATCGGGCCCGGAGCCTATATAAGAGGAAATACGGCTATTCACGATGACTGCCTTATAGGAAAAGGCGTGGAAGTAAAGAATTCCGTTATTTTCTCCGGTACGCAGATTCCTCACTACGGCTTTGTAGGAGATTCGGTTATCGGAGAGAACTGTAATATAGGAACCGGGGTGGTTCTTATAAACTTCCTTTTCGGAGGAGATACTATTCACGTAAAAGTGAAAAAAAAGCTAGTGAGTACGGGAAGAGAGGAGATGGGAACGGTCATCGGTAATAACGTGAAAATAGGGCCCAACGTGTCCGTGATGCCGGGAGTAACCATAGGAGATGACACCACCATTTATCCCCATACTTTGGTAAGGGAGAATGTAGAAAAAGATACCAAAAACAAAGGAGCATAAAGCCATGTATATAATCGCCATAGACGGAGGAGGGACCAAAACGGTAGCCGTACTTGCCGACAAGGACGGGAAGATTTTAAGGAGAAAGGAAGGAGGGCCGTCCGTTTGGCGCAACGTGGGAATGAGAGAGAGTGTAAAAGAGATAAACTCCCTGATAAAGGAAGTTAAAGGCAATAAGGAGATTGAGACTTACTGTATCACGCTTGCCGGAATAGAAGAGGAGAGAAAGGGAGATAAGGAGGATTTTGTAAAAAAACTAAGGGAAGAAGGAGTAAGAGAGGAGGTGGTAATGGAAAGTGATCAGAGTGCCGCTTTTCGGGCGGGGACGGAGGAGAGAGACGGCGTGGTTGTTATCTGCGGAACGGGAGCGGTAGCTCGGGGATGGAGAAGACCGGGAGTTGTGAAAGCGAGCGGCTGGGGGTATCTGGCGGACGAAGGAGGGGCTTTTTATACCGGTATAGAGGGATTCCGGGCTGTGCAAAAAAGCTTTGACAGGAGAGGAAAGCACACGGAGATAGAGAATATTATCTGTAAAGAATGGAACGTTGCTTCGCCCGAAGAGGTTAACGGCATAGTCTACAGTGATTTTAAAAGATACATACCCTCTATTTCCACTTTTGTGGGAAGGGCGGGGGACAAAGGAGACGAAGTGGCGAGAAACATTCTGGAAAAAGGGGCTCGTGAGATGGCTCTTTCCGCAAAAACGGTGATAAAAGGACTTGATTTTACAAAAGATGATTTTCCTTTGGTGGTTGTAGGAGGGATGTTCGGCTCTAAAACCTTCACCGACATCTTTGAAAAAGAGATATCCTCCTTTTCCCCCAAGGCAAGAATAATAAAGCCCGAAGATCCCGTAAAAGGGGCGGTAAAACTGGCTCTGGAAAGAATAAATAATTCTTAAAATGAAGAGAAGAGAATTAAAAAACAAGGACACAGAGATATACCACCTTCTAAAGAAGGAAAAGAAAAGAAGAGAAAAGGGTCTTGAACTTATACCATCGGAGAATCATACCCATCCGGCGGTACTTTCTCCTTTAAGTTCCATTTTGAGCGACAAGTATGCCGAAGGATACCCCGGAAAGAGGTATTACGGAGGAAACGGAGTAATAGACAGGATAGAAGATCTTTGCATAGAGAGAGCGAAAAAGCTTTTCAGGGTAGAGCATGTAAATGTTCAGCCGTATTCGGGTTCTCCGGCAAACCATGCTGTCTATTTCGCTCTTCTTTCTCCGGGGGAAACGGTAATGGGAATGAATCTTCAAACGGGAGGGCATTTGACTCACGGAAGCAAGGTTAACTTCTCCGGAAAACACTACAAACCGGTCAGTTACGGAGTAAGCAGAAAAACGGGTAAAATAGATTATGACGAGGTAAAAAGAATCGCCAAAAAAGAAAAGCCAAAGCTTATATTCGCGGGAACAACGGCTTATCCGAGAAAATTGAACTTTAAAAAGTTCAAAGAGATAGCAAATAGCGTCGGAGCATACCTTTGCGTAGATATTGCTCACATTGCCGGGCTGGTGGCCGGAGGAGCCCATCCCAGCCCCGCTATGCACGCGGATGTTATAACCACTACTACACATAAAACTTTAAGAGGACCGAGGGGAGGAATGATAATGGTCACAAAAAAAGGAACCAAGAAAGATAAAGATCTTCCTTCCAAGATAGATAGGGCCGTTTTCCCGGGAATCCAAGGGGGACCGCACGAGAACACCATAGCGGGGATTGCCGTATGTCTTAAAGAGGCCTCTCAAAAGAGCTTTACCGGATATGCTAAGGATGTCGTGGAAAACGGTAAGCATCTTGCCAAAGAACTTAAGAAAAGAGGGTTTAAGCTTGTTTCCGGAGGAACGGATAATCATCTTATGGTCATTGATCTAAGAGACAAAAATATCTCCGGAAGAGAGGCCCAGAAACTTTTGGATAGAGCCGGTATTACGGTCAATATGAACACCGTTCCTTTCGATCCAAACCCTCCCGGTAATCCTTCGGGTATCCGTCTTGGCACGCCGGCGATAACGACAAGAGGGATGAAGAAAAAGGAGGTGGAAAAGATAGCGGAGTTTATAAACCGTGTTCTTGAGAAAAGAGAGGAAAAAGAAGTAAAGAAGGTGGAAAAAGAGGTAAAAACTCTCTGTAGGAGATTTCCCATACCAAAATGAAGATAATGGATGGAAAAAAAATAGCCGAAGAAAAGTTTTCTCGGCTGAAAGAGGAGATAAAAAAAGAGGAAGAGTTTCCTTCTTTGGGAGTGGTACAAGTGGGAGAAAATGAAGTCTCCGAGGTTTATATAAAAGAAAAGAAGAAAAGAATGGAAAGGGCGGGAATCGTTTTTTGTTTGCACTCGATTAAAGAGGATGTTTCAGAAGAAGATGTTAAAGAGAGAGTGTCTACACTAAAAGAGGATGGAATTATCGTTCAACTTCCTCTCCCTTCAAAATTTAGAAAAAGAAACGTCCTTGACGCTATTCCCGCCGGAAAGGATGTCGATATTCTTTCCGCAGGGGCTTGCGGAAGATTTTACACGGGATTTTTTGACATTCTCCCTCCGGTGGTGGGTGCCGTAGATACACTTCTCAGGGAACATGGTGTAGAGGTAGAAGGAAAAGAGGTTGTGCTGATCGGGGCAGGCGAGCTTGTCGGGAAACCGCTTTCCGTGTACTTTATGCGGAGAGAGGCCACCGTTTCCGTTCTTAATTCCAAAACAAAAGATCTGTGGCAGTTTACAAAAAATGCGGACATTGTTGTCTCGGGAGCGGGGGTTCCGGACCTTGTAAAAGGAAAAATGATAAAAGAAGGGGCAGTTCTTGTCGATGCGGGAACGAGTGTTGACGAAGGAGAGCTTAAAGGGGACATTGAAAAGGAAACTGTAGAAAAAAAAGCTTCTTATCTTGCTCCTGTTCCCGGCGGAGTAGGGCCTCTTACCAGCTATCATCTTGCCTACAATCTTCTTTATCTGAAAAGACAAAATGGGAATTGAAAAAACAATACTTTTATCTCTTAACCGGTTTACCGGCGTTACTTTTGAGCTCGATTTTTTGTTTTACTTCTTGGCGGAGATATTCCCTATCATTCTTCTTCTGCCCTTCTTTTATCTTTTTGCAAGAGACTGGAAAAAGCATATCTCCTTTCTCGGAGAACTGCTTTTTACGGGATTTTTTGCGCGCTACGCCCTGGTGGAGGTTTCTCGCCACTTCTTTCCCCGTCTTAGGCCTTGCCACTTGGTAGAGGAAGCAAACTTTCTTCTTTCCTGTAAGGAGAGTTTTGCCTACCCATCCGGCCATACGGCCTTTATTTTTGCTGTTTCCACGGTTGTTTATTACTATAACAGGACGCTGGGGATAGCTTTCTTTGTATTTTCCTTTATTATGGGAGTTTCCAGGATTATTATTGGCGCCCACTGGCCGCTCGACATATTCGGGGGGGCTCTCCTTGGTGTGGCCTCCGGAATTATAGTAAGGGAGATAGCGAGAGCGATTAAAGAAAAAAACGCTAGGTAAAACAGGGGTTGACATCCGCGAAATAGTAAATATAATAAGCCAACATGACAATTAACCTTGCGAAAACGAAACTCATCCTTGTGGTCCCTTCTTAGCGTAGGGAGGTTTTCGTTTTTTCTTTCTTTATATCAACCTCCCTTTAAAATAAGGGATTTTTTATTCTTCACCCTCAGTCCCGAGAAGTCTTTTTTCGGGGTTGTGGGGGAAGAAGAGGCCGGTAAAAGCGCATCTAACACCCCTTGTGCGTCCTTTTTACCGGATTCTCCCCCTCACAACACCAGCCGGAGGGAGAGACAAGAAAGGGGAAGACCACGTATCGAAAAGACGTAAGTACCCCTGAGCGTCTTGGTGGTCTATTGTCTTTCTTCTCCGGAACCAAAAAAGGAGGGAAAGATCTTTTAAAGGAGAAGTATTTTAAAAAAAGGAGGTGAGCTTGAATGAGAAATACGATTAATTCCGAAAGAATTGACATGTTGCTCACGAATCTGGAAGGAGTAAAAAGAAAAAAAGAAAAAGCACCGGATGTCGGTAAATGGAAGCTGTACAGATACCACGAAAAGAAGCTCAAGGAGGCCCTCAATAATTTAATGGACAGTAGCTATTACGGAGTCCAAGTTCGAAAATAGTGCGATAATTAATATCTTCTCTTTTATACCATGCTCGGCGAAAAGCCGAGCTTTTTTCTTCAAGCACAATCCCATGTACACCCCCGGGGGTGTACATGGGGCGCCAAGCAAGATATAACAACAAAAAGTTTAGAATTTAGATATTAGGATTTCGGGTTTCCGACGCGAAACGTTGGCCTTGTGCTCGAGGAGAGTCTCGCTCCCAAGCCATGTTAGGTTCAGGGTAAAAACACGCAAAAATCTTCTGTGCCCGAGGTGGGACTCGAACCCACACGGGATAAATCCCATACGATTTTGAGTCGTATGCGTCTGCCAGTTCCGCCACTCGGGCATAGCAAATGCAGTATATTTTAACTAAAATCGACTCTCTTGTAAAATTTAATATAATTGATATACTAATCCCGACTAAAATAATCGGGTTTAAATTATAGCAATGAGAGCGACAAGAAAAACGCAGTATGCCTTAAGAGGAATGATTTTTCTTGCCAAGAAAGAAGATTCTTCTTCTTTGCGCGAGATTGCAGACAAAGAAGGCATTCCCTTTGACTATTTGGAGAAGATATTCTCCGGGCTTGAGAAATCGGGACTCTTAACCTCTAAAAGAGGGGCAAACGGAGGATATACCCTCTCTGTATCTCCCGAGAAAATAACCCTGCAGAGTGTTTTTGATGCCGTAGGAGAGCCGGTAGCGATCGTCAGTTGTATTGAAAGCTCTTGCCCGAAAGGAAGCGCTTGCCGAGCTGCTAGGGGATGGAAGAGGGCGAATAAAGAAATAAAAAAAACACTTTCGGAGATAAGGCTGTCGGATCTACTAAAATAATTAAAGCATGAACAACAAAATATATTTCGATTATGCTGCTACCACCCCCGTTGACAGGGAGGTGGAAAAAGAGATGCTTCCTTATTTTGGGAAGAGTTTTGGCAATCCTTCTTCTTTGCACAGCTTTGGACAAGAGGCTCTTTTTGCCATAGACGGGGCAAGAGAAAAGGTCGCTAGGTTTTTAGATGCAGACCAAAGAGAGGTGGTGTTTACTTCTTCTGCGACGCAAGCTAATAATTTGGTTATATTCGGCGCGCTAAAGGAAAAAGAGAGCCCGCACGTAATAACCTCCGCGATTGAGCACAAAGCCGTCTTAGAGCCACTAAAAGAAAGTAATGCGGACGTTGATTATCTTCCTGTTTATGAGGAAGGAGTGGTAAAGGTGGAGGATGTAATAAACAAGATAAGAGAAGAGACGGTGCTTGTCTCTATAATGTATGCAAACAGCGAGATAGGAACGGTGCAACCGATAAAGGAAATAGGAGAAAAAATAAGGGAGATAAATGAAAAAAGAAAGAACAAAATTCTTTTTCATACCGATGCGGTGCAAGCGGTGAATTACCTTTCCTGCAACGTAAAGGAGCTTGGAGTGGACTTTCTTACGCTCAGTGGTCACAAAATATACGGCCCCAAAGGGGTGGGCGCTCTTTTTGTGAGAGAAGGCGTCAAGCTTTCTCCCGTGTTTTTTGGAGCTTCTCAGGAGAGAAAGCTTAATCCGGGAACGGAGAATATTCCGGGGATTGTAGGTCTTGGAAGTGCCGTAAGTAGTCTTAAAAAGAACGATGCCGGAAAAACGAAGGAGCTCCGCGAAAAGCTTATTGACGGAATCAAGGAGAGTATTCCCGGAAGCTCTTTAAATGGCAGTAGAGAGGAGAGGCTTCCCAATAATGTGAATATGAGCTTTGAAGGAGTGGAGGGGGAGAGTTTGATGATTGCGCTTGACAGAAAGGGGATTGCCGTTTCCACCGGATCCGCCTGTGCCTCTCACTCTCTTTCTCCTTCTTACGTACTTCTGGCGCTCGGGCTTTCTCACGAAAAAGCTCACGGATCTTTACGCATTACCCTGGGAAGGCATACCACGGAGGAAGAAGTTGACTACTTACTTGAAAAACTCCCTCCTATCGTAGAAAGATTGAGGAAAATATCGGGAAAATAAATGTCTTAAAAATTCTAAATTCTAATATCTAAATACTAGACAAATTCTAAACCCTAATATCTAAATTCTAAACAAGCTCTAAACGGGTTATTTTGCGTGTGATTTGTTTAGAATCTCGGATTTTTCAAAGTTATGTCCAACTATTATACAAAAGAGACAATGGAAAGGTTTTTAAACCCCAAGCATATGGGAGAAATGAAGGATGCAAGCGGTGTTGGGGAAGTGGGAAATCCGAAGTGTGGAGACCAGATGACGGTATACATCAAGGTAAAAGATGGGAAAATTACGGACGCTTCCTTCCAAACGCTCGGCTGTGCGGCGGCTATTGCCACTTCGGATGTGATCTGCGAGATGGCTATCGGAAAAAAGACAGAAGAAGCACTTTCTGTTACGGAGAAAGAGATGATAGAAAAGCTAAAAGAGCTTCCCGCTGTCAAAGTTCACTGCTCTTCTCTTGCTATTGAAGGGCTAAAAAAAGCTATCGAAAATTATGAAGAAAAGTAAAACAGTTGCCGTGGGACTCTCCGGAGGAGTTGACTCCTCCGTTGCCGCTTATCTTTTAAAAAAGAGAGGCTTTTCCGTGGTGGGGGTGTTCATGCGGTTTTGGTCGGAAAAAGGGGAGAATAAGTGCTGCGACAGTAAAGGAGAAGAAAAAGCAAGGAGGGTGGCCGGAAAGCTCGACATTCCTTTTTACGTAATCAATCTGGAAGAAGACTTTAAAAAGAAGATAGTTGACTCCTTTTTTTCGGACCTTAAAAAAGGGGAGACGCCCAATCCTTGTACGCTGTGCAATAGAGAGATAAAACTCAAAGCGCTTTTTGACAACCTTGCAACCTTTGGTGCTGATTATGTGGCTACGGGGCACTATGCCCGGCTTCGCCGGGAAATCCGAAATCCTAAATTCGAAATTCGAAAAAACGAATGTAAGCTGTTGAAAGGGAGAGATAGGAGTAAGGATCAGTCTTACTTTTTGTGGAATCTTAAAAAGGAATGGCTTTCTAAAATACTTTTTCCTTTGGGAGGTTACAAGAAAGAGGAAGTAAGAGATAAGGCAAAAAAAATAAAGCTTCCTACCGCCAGCGCGCAGGAATCACAAGAGATCTGTTTTATTCCCGATGACATGACATCTTTCCTAAAGAGAAACATCGGAGAATCCCCGGGAGAAATTGTAGATACGGAGGGCAAAAAGCTGGGAGAACATAAAGGGCTTTTTTACCATACGATAGGGCAAAGAAAAGGACTAAACCTTTCCGGAGGACCTTATTATGTGCTAGAAAAGAGGAAAAAGGATAATAAGTTGGTAGTGACAAAAGAAAAAAGAGATCTCTTTAGGAAGGAGCTCAGCTTCAAGAATGCGAACTTTTTTAGCAAGCCCTCTTTCCCCTTCAGAGCAAAAGCAAAGATAAGATACGGAGAAAGGGGAGGAGGTGCGCTAGTAGAAAAAGGGAAAGTGATCTTTTCTTCTCCCCGAGAGGCGGTTACTCCCGGGCAATCGGTTGTTTTTTATAAAGGAGAAGAGCTCATAGGAGGAGGAGTGATAAAATTTTAAATTTCAAATTTTAAATTTTAAATTGTTTGAATTATGTTTAATGAAAACTCGACACTAAAAGAAATATTGGAAACTGAGCACGGCAAAAAGGTTCTCACGGAAAACAGCGTTCCTTGTCTTTCTTGCGCAATGGCCTCGCAAGAGATAGACATTTTAAAGATAGGGGATGTAGCCGATATGTACGGGCTTGACAAAGATAAAATAATAAAAGAGCTAAACAAGGAAAGTAAATGAGAAAAGAGTGTGTTATTTGTCATTACGGAGAGATAGGGACGAAGGGTAAAAACAGAAGCTTTTTCGAGAAAAAGCTTGTTTCCAATATTGGCAAAGCGCTACCGGATGCCAGGATATTATCCCCGCCGGGAAGAGTTGTTGTTTTTAGCAAGGAAAAAGAACTCAGAAAGAAACTAAAAAGAGTTTTTGGTATCTCATATTTTTCTTTTGCTCGCATAGTACCTTCTAAGGAGAAAGAGATAGAGAGGGAGGTGCTTTCTACCGTAAAAGAAAAAGATTTCACCAGTTTTCGGATTACGGTAAGGAGGTCTTGCAAGGATTTTCCGCTATCTTCCATGGAGTTTGCTGCAAAATTGGGGGAAAAAGTACAAAAAGAAGTAAAAAAGAAAGTAGATCTTGAAAACCCCGATCTCAATACTATTGTAGAGATTACTCCCAAAGAAACCTATATTTATACGGAAAAGATAAAAGGGGCGGGAGGGTTGCCCGTGGGGGTGAGTGGCAAAGTGGTTTCTCTTCTTTCCGGGGGGATAGACTCTCCCGTTTCTTCTTTTCTTATGGCAAAAAGAGGAGCAAAGAATGTCTTTGTTCACTTTCACGCCTATCCGAGCACCTCGAAAGAGTCCATAGAAAAAGCAAAAAAAATTGTAGAAATACTGTCGCTCTATCAGGGAAAGAGTGTTCTCTATCTCGTTCCTTTTGATGATGTCCAAAAGGAGGTGGTGCTTAACACAAAAGACAGTACCAGAGTTCTTATCTACAGAAGATTGATGATGCGTATAGCAAAAGAGATAGCAAAAAAGGAGAAAGCGAAGGCCGCTTCAAGCGGAGAAAGTTTGGGGCAAGTGGCTTCTCAGACTCTGGAGAATATAGCGGTAACGGACGATGCGATTGACCTGCCCGTTCTCCGTCCTCTTGCAGGATTTGACAAGGAAGAGATAATAAAGATAGGAAAGGAGATAGGAACCTACGAAACATCAATCTTACCGGAAGAGGACTGTTGTGTAAGATTTTTGCCCAAAAAACCGGAAACCAAAGGGTCTATACCCGAAACACGAAAGAAAGAAGAAAATCTTGACGTAAAAGAGATGGTAAAAAGAGCCTTGGACGGTACGCAAAAAAGCGTAATAGGCGATATTTGACTTTTTTAAAATTTTGTGTAATATATGCTCGCAGAGGCTGCGTAGGCCTTGCAGTTTGTTTTTGTTTGATAATTCTGCTATACATATAAGGATGCCTACTATAAATCAACTTATAAAAAAGGGAAGAAAGAAACAGAGGAGAAAAGATAAATCTCCCGCTCTTTCCTATGGATTTAATAATGTAAGAAACAGAAAATCCAAGTTTTCCTCTCCGTTCAAAAGAGGAGTTTGTCTTAAAGTGACCACTGTTACTCCCAAAAAGCCCAACTCGGCACTGCGTAAGGTGGCGAGAGTGAGAGTTTCCAACGGAGCGGAAGTTACCGCCTATATTCCCGGAGAGGGACATAAGCTTCAAGAGCACTCCGTTGTCCTTATAAGAGGGGGAAGAGTAAAAGACCTTCCCGGAGTGAGATATCATGTGGTGAGAGGCGCCCTTGATGCTACGGGAGTGGAGGGAAGAAAGAGTGCGCGCAGTAAATACGGAACAAAGAAAAGTCAATCCTAGTAAAGTATGTTTGAAACGGAAAAGAAAAAATCCTACAAAGAGCACACAATCAATCCGGATCCGCACTACGGAAGCGTTTTGGTATCTAAGTTTATCAATCACGTAATGAGGGAAGGAAAGAAATCCGTAGCGGAGAGGATAGTATACGAGGCTTTCTCCGACATCAAGAAAAAAACCAAAAAAGAGCCGGTAGAGGTCTTTGAAGTTGCACTAGACAATGTAGCTCCCGAAATGGAGGTAAGATCAAAGAGAGTAGGGGGAGCCACTTATCAGGTTCCTATGAAAGTAAACCAGAAGCGCTCTACAAGCTTGGCGATGAGATGGATTGTTAATGCCGCAAAAAACAAGAAAGGGAAAAAGATGAGCGAGAGGCTTTTTGATGAACTTATGAGTGCCTCTCAGAACGAAGGCGAGGCTGTAAAGAAGAAAGAAACCATGCACAAGATGGCAAAGGCGAACAAGGCTTTTGCTTACCTTGCTAAGTAATAATGATTTGAGTTATGGCTAGAGAATATCCACTGGAAAGATATAGAAATATAGGAATTATCGCTCACATTGATGCGGGGAAGACAACAGTCACGGAGCGCATGCTTTTTTATACCGGAATATCCCACAAAGTGGGGGAAACTCATGACGGACAGTCTATCATGGATTGGATGGATCAGGAAAAAGAAAGAGGAATTACTATTACTTCCGCAGCGACTACTTGTTTTTGGGTGCCTACCGGGACGGAAAAGAAAAAGGAGAACGAGTACAGAATAAATATTATTGACACGCCCGGTCACATTGACTTTACGGCGGAGGTGCAAAGATCGATGAGAGTGCTGGATGCGGCGGTGGTAGTTTTTGACGGTGTTGCCGGTGTAGAACCTCAATCGGAGACTGTGTGGAGGCAGGCCGACAAGTACAACGTTCCGAGGATCTGCTTTATAAATAAAATTGACCGAACGGGAGCTTCCTTCGAGGATTCCGTGGAGTCCATAAAAGAAAAACTTACTCCCGATGCCATTCCCATGCAGATTCCGTTGGGAGAGGAGGAGAACTTTGAGGGAGTGGTGGATCTTATAACAAGAAAGCTGATTCGGTTTGGAGGAGATTTTGGAGAAAAACCCACACAGGAAGAGGTGCCCGGCGAACTCAAGGAGAAAGTGGAAAAGTACCGAAGCGAGATGATAGAAAAGGTTGTTACCGAGGACGAGAATCTCTTTAACAGATACATGGAAGGAGAGGAGATAACAGAAGAAGAGATAAGAAGTCTTCTTAGAAAAGCTGTGCTGGGATACAAGGCCGTACCTATCTTTTGTGGAACAGCTCTAAAAAACAAAGGGGTACAGCCCGTGCTTGATGCTATCTGTCACTACTTTCCGGCTCCTACCGACCTTCCTGCCGTGGAAGGAAAAGATCCGAAAACGGAAGAACCGATGTCAAGAGAACTCGCTGATGACGAGCCTTTCTCCGCACTTGCTTTTAAACTTGCAAACGATCCCTATGTAGGAAGTCTTACCTATGTTCGTGTTTACTCCGGAAAGCTGTCCAGCGGATCATATGTTTTAAATGCCAATAACGGTAAAAAAGAAAGAATAAGTCGTATTCTCAGAATGCACTCCGATCAAAGAGAGGAGGTGCAGGAGATATATTCCGGAGACCTTGTTGCTGTAGTAGGACTAAAGGACACCTCTACCGGACATACTTTGTGTGCAGAGAATAGTCCTATTGTCCTAGAGGAGATAACCTTTCCCGAGCCCGTGGTGGGAATTAGAGTTGAACCGAAAACAAGAGAAGATCAAGAAAAGATGAGCATCGCTCTCAGGAAGCTTTCCGAGGAGGATCCCACCTTCCGAGTAGAGGGCGACGAGGAGACGGGAGAAACCATTATTTCGGGAATGGGAGAGCTTCACCTCGATATCCTCGTAGACAGGCTAAAAAGGGAGTTTAAGGTAGAGGCGCAAGTAGGACAGCCTCAGGTTGCTTACAAAGAAACTATCCGGAAGGAGGCGGACGAGGAAACAAAATACGTCAAACAGAGTGGAGGAAGAGGTCAGTACGGACATATTAAGCTCCGTATCGAGCCACTTCCCGAAGAAGGGGACAAGAGACTTGAGTTTATCGATGAGATAAAAGGAGGGGTTATTCCGCAAGAGTACATTCCGGCCGTAGAAAAAGGAATCGAAGAAGTTATGGACGAGGGAGTGCTTGCGGGATATCCGATAGTGAATGTACGTGCCACACTTTACGACGGATCTTATCACGAGGTAGATTCTTCCAAGATGGCGTTCAAGATAGCCGGATCGATGGGCTTTAAGGAAGCTTACAAAAAAGCCGACCCCGTCCTTCTTGAGCCTTTTATGAAGGTGGAGGTTACCATTCCTCCCGAGTATCTGGGGGATGTAATGGGAGATCTTTCCTCGAGAAGAGGAGAGGTGGAGTCCACGGAAGAAACGAAAGGAAAAAGGGTGCAAAAGATTATCAGAGCAAAAGTTCCTCTTGTGGAAATGTTCGGGTATGTAACGACGATGCGTTCCCTTACCAAGGGAAGAGGAAATTACTCGATGGAGTTTGACAGCTACAAAGAGGTGCCTTATAATATCGCCCAGGAAATCATAAATAAAGAAGGATAAGAGAGGAATGACAAATGACAAAG